>Ga0065711_1001726_pt1 | contig 40531 bp, 20 predicted proteins | sample Hoacrofraction12_FD_59098 | JGI IMG/M metagenome (GOLD analysis project Ga0065711, IMG submission 59098) | Hoatzin crop microbial communities from Cojedes, Venezuela - Epithelial fraction 12 v2 (version 2) | ecosystem: Host-associated > Birds > Digestive system > Esophagus > Crop | place... | reverse complement strand
AGAGAAGAGAAGAGAAGAGAAGAGAAGAGAAGAGAAGAGAAGAGAAGAGAAGAGAAGAGAAGAGAAGAGAAGAGAAGAGAAGAGAAGAGAAGAGAAGAGAAGAGAAGAGAAGAGAAGAAAAGAAAAAAGAAAAGAAAAGAAAAGAAAAGAAAAGAAAAGAAAAGAAAAGAAAAGAAAAGAAAAGAAAAGAAAAGAAAAGAAAAGAAAAGAAAAGAAAAGAAAAGAAAAGAAAAGAAAAAAGAAAGCATTTCTGTAAAGATAAAAGCCTGCTTTTATGCTAAAATTTAGATAAAATAGTGGGTTTTTTCTTTCTTTCTCTGGGGTGTAGATTTACATCAGTATTACACTTGTGTTAAAATGGAAAATACCTCTTCTGTTATCAGTTGATTTTTATGGAAACTAGAGACAAGGAAAGGGGGATGGAAAAAAAGGAAAACAGCCAATCCTATGTGACTGTCCAGTTTTTTTGACCACCAGAAATTTCTGTATAAGCAGGGTCTCTGACTCAACAGGTATTTAATGAACACATAGCTTGCATTACTTTCTCTGAGAGCGTGATGAGTAGATGCCTGTCAACGAGCCAACTGACCGATACAGTTCTGAACTTCCTTCTGTGCCAACATCAGTCATTCAACCTGGGCAGCTTCCCTGGCACAGCTGACAGCATCTCTCAACAGAAAATCGAGCCTGGAGCTTGAGTCTCTGTCACTGCTATGCAGATAATTCTTTTTTTCACTGTGGAAATGGCTTACTTTCTGCTGTTAAGTCTGGTTTACTGCAGCCCTAGGAGGATGTATGGAAAATTCCTATGTATCCCCTAAGGAAATATATTACCAGTTTATTATAGCATTTCCTCACACACATTTTATTTTCTTAGACCCTCAGGGGGAGAGTTGTCTTACACTGTTCTCAGGAATTTAAAAACTCAGTTGGATCTGGACATATTGTGTTCTAACACAAAATTGATCATCTATTTGATTGTCATTTAGTTTCTGGAAGTGATACATTGTCTCTGTTCTTATTCTCTACTAAAATTTGGTGAATGAAACTAATGAAAAGTAACATAGGGAAAATGACTGCAGATTTCTGCAAACCTTGATGAAAGATATCAAGCAATCTGGAAAGCTAAGAAGAGGCAAGCATGTATTTGACAGAGCGGGCTCTGGACACTCTTCAAGACAATGTGCTTAGGGCAAAGTAATGTACAAAAATAAAAATTACTGAAAACTCTTAAGAAGGTAAATTATAATGTCCCTTTTATCATCACAAGAAAATTATCTCCACCTTATATTTCAAAGACTACTGAGCAATGTAAGGTCACTGTAAAAGACTATTCGGAAGTACGGGCACAAAAATTTTTGAAGAAATTCTGTTTCTGCAGGACGTATTTCATTGCATATTGTTTTTTCTGACGGTTTCCAAATTTAGAGAAAATAAATCATAAGTACCCTGCAATATCAAGGGCAATTGTCTAGACTATATAGATAACCAGTTTAAATAGGATTTTTACCCAGACATTTCTAAATAAACGCAAAATTCACCATGTCGTTCAGGGTAGGAATTCATCCTAACAGTAGAGCCAGCTGGCAAAACTCAATTCCCACTGGCCCAGAACATGTTCTGAGTGATAAGACTGCAGTTCTGATATGATTTTTTTTCAGTGCATTGCTCCAGATTTGTAAGAGTTTAAATGACAGTAACTGGGGGAGAGGAGGGGAGAGTCATTCAAGGAATTGATTGATTTGTATGTAGTTTGAGGATCACTAGAAAATGAGAAATCTAACAGATGCTACACCCTTGGTGGGCACCATTAGTGTGTTTTTTAGTAGTTTGTCCAGTATTTGTTTCAGTGGTTGACTGGCATAAGGGTCAACTATATCAAAAAGTTGACAATATGCAGTCTATATGTTGAACTGCATAACTTACATATAGATGGGACAATGTCTTCAGCCAAATTTCTATATTTTCTTTATTGCCTGAAATGAAAAAAGTGTTTTATAATGCAAAGTGTCAGGCAATCTTAAGATCAGGCAGCAGCCATAGCCTACCAATTGTAATATTTTCAGATGATCAGGCTTCGTTAATTCCCTGTAGGCTTACTGAGGAGATGATTTTGGGCAGTCATTAAATTCTACTATCTTTCCAAAGTGAAACCGAAGGTTAATTAACTCTGCAAAAGAGGTTCATCATTATATCATACAGAATAGGAATAACTGCCATACCAGTCTGTTTTTCTTGATTTGCACCAAGTGAACAAAACAATCTTTTACAAAAAATCATGAGGAAAATTATTTTTCTAGTGATACAGTAATATCATTTAATAGTATTTATTTGGGGGATTTGGCTTATACAATTTAGGAAGCTTTGAGATGATGGAGTAAGATGTCTGATCATGTGTTTTTTGATCCAGTGTCTCAGTATGAATTATATTTAATCTTATGTCTAAGAAACTTATTTCTCTAGATAGTTTATGTGATGACTATCAGTCACAGATTTGTGAACCAGGTTACATATGTTTCCATTTGTCATGCTCTGGTGTGCTTGGTGCAGTTTGACTAAAGACCTGTACCATTTTTTGCACAAATAATGTATCTTTATCATTCTTCTTTGTTATTTTCCTTATTGAACAAGAAGGATCTATCCTCTTACTAAAACACTACTGGTTATTAGCAGGAAAAAAAGGTAAAAGAACTCTAAAGAACGCTGTGAAGAGAATGTCATCTTTTCTCAATATAAAGATACAATCCTGTGTCTACTAAAGCATGATTTTAAGCCTAGCTAAGATGTGTTGAAATCTAGTCTTGATCATACTGATATGCCATTGAGGACAAAACTGGCTACACCACACAGTCAGGTGTTGGCTCGTTATTCATTGTTATTTCTCATAACAAATGGAGTAGCAAGGTTATAAATCTGAAAAACAGGTGGGTACTATGAACCCACCAATTTCAACAACTTTATAGTTAAGTCAAAGTACATAATAAATATTTAACTTGATAATTGTGGTTCTTTTTAGAGGAAGCTTTTCTACCTGGGAAGGGTGCCTTAAACCAAATCTAGTCCCCTCTGATGTCAGAGGAATTGGAGCATGTGTTTTAGTGCTATGCAGGACTGAGGCAAGCTCATTGGTAGCCTCAGACTCTGTCATCAGACTGGATCTTTGCAGGTAGGCTCTATTTCACAAGTGTCACATGAATTTGCAGAACTGAGTTTCAGCATATTTTGAAGGAGTTTGCAAAGGTTTTCAGTCCTGCAAGGCATCAGCTAGAGCCCGACTACCTTCAAAACACGAGATTTCATAGTACCGCATATTTTCCTGCACCTGCTTGACATGTAAGATGTGAGGATGAGAAAGTGAACAGACAATCCTCAGATTTGCAGTACTAATTTATGTATAACAAGATAAGACTAGCTGGTCTACTTAGTAGCTGCCGAGTCAAAGGCAGTAATTTTGCTTTACTTCTCAGAGGAAGTAGAATGTATTTTCAATGTGTTTTCAAGGAGTTTCGAGTTAGAAAATAAGCATTATTATGGAACATTCTTTTCTAAAATCATAGCAGAGACAGCACTGAAGAATGTAGTAATGGTTTCTATTCATTGCGTAAATGGACATTTTTACCTTACGCTGGATTTCTAAGGTTTAGATCTTTCTCTCAGATACACAAAGATCAAACAAGTAATTTTTCTGGTACAAATAGTGTTTACACAGTAAATTGCATAGTGTAATTTTTCTTACACTCATGATAGTCACACTCACTTTTAAAAAATATCATTTTCAGAGCAACCTGATACAAATGTTAGGCAATTTATTTATTTAAACTGCCTTTTTTAACAGACTGTTTTGCACGATAATGAGATAAGGTCATCCATGTTTGCGTCATTTTCAATTCCTTGAGTGCTTTAGGAATATACCCTGACCAGGAGGCATATTCTGAATTTTCCAGTGGTGAATGTGACAAATGCTGAGAGGGGGAACCCTTTAATCACAAAAGAAATGGATTGTGCTCAGTAAGTGTATTAAGACACTTTTCACATTCCTAGATGGTCTCTTGGAATAGCTGGTCTTTATTACAGGCTTTTTAGAAATAATGTCTGTGTTACCTTTCCATGTACCCTGGCAGATTAATATTAGCTGTTTTGAGATACAGATAATTCACCTTTTGGGTGTCAGAGAACAACAGTTTTCACAGTATAGGTTTAAGAGCCCCAGAATCCACAGCCTGAAAATTGAGTTTTAGGATGAAACAGAGTAGCCATTTATTACTACAGAAGACTACAGAACCACTTAGGGATAAAAGTACATGGCGTTGGCTTTGACAGCACATGAGCTTGTGGGATCAGAGCTAGGAAATCTGACATCAGTCAGAATTTTTCCTGTGATCTCACTGGCCTTTCATACAGGCGTTAAGGCCCCAGTTCTGAAGACATTTACAATTATTCTTCCTTTGTTATGGATGTCTTTCTTGTCTGCTTTTTGTTCAATTGCTTATTCTCCTTTAGTCTCAATACAAGTTTTAACCCACAATGACAGTATTCAAAATCCTGTTCTTTCTCACCTGCCCCATTCTCAATCTCTGTTCTTGATGTTTCTTTAGCTCAAGAGCTTCATGGAAATAACTTGGGTTCTCCACAGCACAGGGAACATGTGCATGTTTTCTGTTAACACTTCTATGAACAAACCTCCTCTTTCTTTTTCATTGGATTTACTGAACCAGGATTTTAGTGTTTATGATTTGAAGTGTTGGCTTGTAAAATTCGCAGACAGAAGTCCTCTGCCTCATTCCTTGTTTATAGTAAAAATTCATGACTGATTGGAAGCAATTTTCCTTTTGTAAGTGATTTATGGCTGATTGCAGGACAAAGGAGGAAGCATATGAGTTGCCTATTTGTGGTACCTCTAGAGAAAGGAAGCTGTTCCTTTTGTTGGCCTTCTTTTGTACTTCACGGACTGCTCTTAAGTAAGCTATAAAATGATGATACAATTATGCATAACAGTAATACAGTCAAACTGAAACGTTTCTCAAGGACAGCTCTGCGTTAAAGGTAGAACTCCCTGCTGTTTGAAGCCCTGTAAACGGGCTGCTCCACTTCGGGCAGTTATTGTTAGAAATCTTAGCTGAGATTGTGCTCCAGCTGAAAAGCGCTGCGTAGGCAGATCTACTGTAGGAGTGTGAGCCTGGGCCTTCCTTTATAGTTGAAAACAGATTGGAAGAGGAAAGGAACATTTCTTCCTGTGGACCTGCTCTGCCCTCCTGGCAGGAAGCTCTTTGCAGCTGCGCTGCTGGCCACCTGTGACAGCAGCACTCAATAGCTGGATATCCTGTTGTAAGGCTCGGTGTCTCAGCCATCCAGGACGGCTACGTGGAAAGTAAATTGTGACTTTCCAGGGTTTTAAGCATGCCAAGATCAGGTATGAAAAAAAAGACTTTGGAACTCGCCAAATCCCGAATCTTTTTGGCACACTGCAAATAACACACTTGGTTTCCAAGCCACGTTCTTGTGTGTGCATGCGCGCATGTGTGTAGCAGCAAGAGACAAAGATGTTTTATCTTGGCTGTGGTTTCAGATCCCTAACAAGCTATTGAGGAGGTAAAAGCTAGGGAAGAGCAAAAGAAACAAGTAAACATAAAAATTAGCCACAAAATTCCAAAGTTCTGATGAAAAATCCAGATTGGTTCAAATCAGAATGTCTATGAAACAACCTCAGTTTTGGCCCTTCTCCATTCCTTTGTGCAGGGAAAGTAAAATCAGAGCATGTGATTTCCTCTTCCAGAAACAAGTGACAGACGGAGAAGAGGGATTTTGAAATAGTTTGGAAAACCTTTCTAAGCACTAACCATGATTTTAGATCTCGGTAGATCTTTTTTAAGGACTTTACAGAGGTGAAGGCATTCTATATATATCAGGGCCTAAACTTTTTGCCTGAAAGGAAGAAGAGGGAGTAGATTTGCTTTGTGGTGTTATACATTTGGATAAATGTTTTATAGCATTTTTCTTTGAAGCACGGAGTCTTGCCTTGCAAGTAAGAGACAGGCTGCCTTGCTTTTGTCTTTTGTATTCTAATAACTCCTATACATCTACGGTAGGTTAAATACATCATAGGATTCCTAGGAGTTTTAAAGTTGAGTGGATGGGCAGAGTATAACTTACCCTTAGACTTAATTCCGTCTGAGAACTGAACTAACATGGACTAGTAATACAACACTGTACCAAAGAAGTGTTCACCTTTTCTACAGGAGGTTCTTTGACCCTGAATTTTAGGGAATCTTACTATCTAACTCTTTCAGAACTTTTTTAAATCCCATCCAGAATGAAATTTGTTTAAATGAAAATCAAATCTAACTGTAAAGCTAGGAGAGAAACGTGGTTGTATGATCACTTATGATGTCCATGTTTTGGGGGGTTTGCTTTACAGCTTTCGACATACAAAGTTAGCTTCCTTAAATTCATTTATTATTCTGTACTGACGAAACTTCAGCAAATGCACACATAGACTTCTCCCAGGTTTCTGCTCACATTAAATATTACCTATGAGCTTGCTGGTTGTCATGGAGGCTGACAAACTCTCATCAAGAACTTAACACGAATTTAAGAAAAGAAGTCACTCAGTTTTCCAGAACTTATAACTTCAGTAACAGGGGCCACAACTCACAATACAATAATATAATGAGATATGCCATTGTACCAGAGGTTTCCTTCAAGGCTGGTGCAGCAGTTGTAGGTGCTCTGTCACAGGTTAGTGTGCCTGAGTATGAGAGAGAAGAGACTTAAAAACATATTTATTCAAGCAGAACAAAACAAAACTCACAGGTAGTAGATGTGCTCAGAGATCAAGGCACCCAGAAGAGGTGTAGGCTCAGTGTTCTGCTACAAGAGATTCAGAGCAGTGAGCACAGAAATTAGCTGTTGTTGGAGCCCACGTTTGTCAATGTCTTAAGACTAGGTATATTCTTTGTGAACAATGGAAGCTCTTCAAAGAAACTGCCAACTCTGCAATTTCTCTCTCTAAGGGAAACAATTTCTAAACTCCACCAAACTAGGCAAGTGATTGAATCTGAAAGAGGGAATAATATGTGTGAATAATTTGCAGTCAAAATACATCTTGAACCTAAGTGCTAATTTAGGAAATTTAACATAGAGCAGTCAATCCTTTGCCTTGTCACTCTTTCGTAAACCCCAAATTAACCAAAAGTAGACCACTCCATCCTAGTGGAACACCTCTGAATTAACTGGATTTAGGCCAGGGTTGAATTTGGCCATACAAGTGACAGCTAAAACCAAAAGCACTAACAGATATCTTTAACATGATTTCATTAAAAAATTCTGATGAACTTTCATGGAAAATGTGCAGTATTCCCAGTCCCATTTGGCCTGCTTCACTTACTGTAGTAAAGTAGAACTAAATCTTGTTTTAATAAACAACTGTCTTCTCCTATAATACAAGAAATATTAATTTGTCTAATATATATTAAAAATACCATTAATCAAATAAATCTGATGTCTAGATTTTTTCCAGATGACAAAACACTAGACTGGGATTTCTCAGCATTGATGGTCTCCTCTGGTATTTTCATTGAGAATGCCTTTGTTTTGTTTGCAGGAACTCATCTTTCTCCCTATGAGTATGTAAAAGGTCGTATGTTTCCACAGTGTCTCTGCCAAACACAGTCAAAAGAAAGGGTCTTTTGAATTACAACATGCTCGCAATCATGCAGTCTGGTGCTTCAGAAAACTGCTTATTTTATAGCTCCTTTTCTCTTTTCTATTTGTTATTGAAGTTAAAGTAAAAACTATAATCTGAGACCTGTTGACTCACTTGTCCTTTTCTTGAGAAAACCTATATTCTTCTTTGAAGAGCCCTAAGTGCTAAGTCTTCCGTGGTAATATGTGTGCAAACCCAGCTTTGCTGTGAACTTTACCCAGGTTCTAGGGCTGTCACTTTTACAATTCTTACAGCTGATAAGAATAATGCTACCTCTGTGTCTGATTACAGTACATACAAGAAAACAGGAGATCAGTCCATAATAATAATAAAGTTCTCAGGGACAACCACAGGTCAAAAGTAGAGATATTATTGTACAGGCACAGGTAATTAGGACCTACAGTGCAAGGAAATCTTTGGGGAACAAGATAGCTTTTTACTGTTTATTAATGCATTTTCTATTGTTATTATTTTGTATTACTTATCTAATTGATTTTTAAAATGTCTCAGCAGAGTATCCTATTGGCTAGATTGAAGCTTTGTCCTGAATATAAAGACACATCAATGCTCCTTTGATGCAAAAGTAGCTCTCATTATCACTTTTTTCCCCAAATTGGTTAGACAGCTGGCTCGTTCACTGCATTTCTTTTCCTACTTATTAAAGTTGATGAGGTCCAGGCATGATGCTACTTGACGTTGGAAGAAATCTGGTTCTTAAACTACCATAAATTTTTTATTCCAAGCCAAATGTTCTGTAGAAAATTTCACAGGTTGATAAAAAAAGAGATCAGATTTGTTTCTTTGAACATGTATAAAATGCTGTGGTTGTAGCAGACACACAGACACAAATACAAAATACATCTCATAAAGATCATGGTTTTCAAAATCAGTGAGGTGAGTAAAAGCAGGTTTCCCTTCTCAGTAACTACAGGTTGCAGTCTTGCTGTAAAAATTCCTGCTAAGCAAATGGACAGAGGGTTATTGCACAGTCCATTATGGCTCCCACAATTCCACCCCATGAATTTCAGTTAGGAAAAAAGTTGGAGACCTAGAGCATTATTCTAGGGGTAGATTAAGGATAGACTGTAAAAACAGAACAGTGACTGCATGGTGCTTGCAGCAGAGTAAAGGATAATTTAAAATATGAATGCAAGACAAAACCTATTGATTGCATGAGCATGTGAGCAAAGCCTGGTAGAAGCAGAGCCCACAGAAAGATTCAACATACATCTACAGGGTAGGTCTGAAGAAGTTATCCCTTTCTAGTGAATACGTGGCTTTTTGTTCTAATTTCATGAAGCTTTATTCGCTAGTCTGAGCATGTGTCCCTAGGGAACATTTCCAAGCAGGCACATGGAATCCAAGTAATCACTTTGTTCCTTGCAATCTGGCATGCAAGTTATAAGTAACCAGAATAATAGCAAAAAGGATTGATACCTGGATATCTTGACATGGACATCAATTAAGAGAACATACTTTACAGCAGTATTAGCCTTTTCTAATCTATATTGGGACTGGAACTGAAATTAATCCCCCTAGCGTCACAAAATTTCTCCTCTAAGTAATGTGTAGTTCTATCAATGTCCAGCAAAACATTTAAAAAGTACACGTTTCCTAGAGCTCCTGACATCTCTGTTCAAGGACTGTCCACTGAGTCTATTGGTTTTCCACTGCCCTTTCTGTAGAACTAATCTTTGGCCCCGGTGACTTGGGAGAGGCAGAAAATACATGCAGAATATAAAAATATGTGTAAAAATCTAAGCTTTAAGTAGAATGCAGTTTTCTACTCTTTTTCTGGTATAAGCGTCATGATTAATGGGAAAATATAAGTATAGCTTCCCCATTGGGACTGGAAGAAGTGAGGGGGCTGAAAACAAGACATTTATTTCCTGGAAATTTTGAAGGTTTCAAAATTCATTTTCATTCCTCAGTGGGTTGAAAAGAAGCCATGTTCATATATACATAGAGAAAAACACTTGAGAAATGGCAAAGAAGAGTCAAAGAAGAGTTGATAAAGACATACATCTGGTCCTGCTATGACTAGAGCAATCGTTTTAACCATCAGATTGCCAGTTATTTCATTTGTTTTTTAGTTGACATTCTTTTCTTTCATATGAATAATCTATTATCTGTTGCCCTACAGCACAGCACTGCTCTAGTACCAGAACAGTCCCTTTCCAAAAGATGTAAGCAAATAAATAATGCTAGTAAAACTCATTAAAACATTTGTATCAGTCACATCAAGGTAATTGAATGGTAATACTGGACAGGAATATGGGGGATCTTCAAGATGTTTGACATTTGAACTGCTAAATCCACGCTACTGATGGTTTAGTCAAGGCAGACTGGAGAGCATTCAACCAAAGTACTCTAGTTGCCTTCTGTTTCTGAATTTTATATAGTGAATATGATCTTTCTAGTTCAAGCACATTCTACACTAAAGTACACAGGCCACATCTCACTTAAGGAGCTTTTTGAACTGATTTGGCTTAAGTCAACTCTCTGCTGGAAGACACATAACCATGTTCATATAGCACTGTGGAGGTTCAAGCACCCCCAGCAAGTCTGTGAAAATGGGCTTATTTTGTGCATGGTGCTATTCTGAAAGAACTCAGGTGTAAAACTTGTTTTCATCAGTATTGCAACATGGTGCTAGGGAATCACAGGACTCCGTTATGTCAGCCTTTTCTGACCCTTGCTAGCTCTTCTTGCCTTCTTGGTTTACCAAAATATTCACCTGCCTTTTCCAAGCACTTTCAGTGAGCAGCACAGAGAGTATTTTATGCCAGATCTGCAAAAACTGGACTGGAAACTGCACTCTCTTTAAGCTCAGAAGCTTAAGCAGTACTGCTCTGTAGGTAAAAAGGGTTTGGGATAGAAAGGGAAAATATAAAAGCAAGCACGTTTCTTTTCCTGTTCTCCCTTGTAAATAGGTTTGATGGAACATCTATTAATGGCAGGCCCAATAATCTCTTTGATTTTAGATTTCGTGGCTGTTCGGTTTCAGGGGGAAAGGCCCCCTACTTTAACAAATTACAGTATTTTTTCATCCGTGTACAAAAAAAAAAATAATCATAAAACCCTACAAAAAACCCTGCAACTGATTTGGTTGAAGCTATGCATCTAAATTTAAATATACCTGTCATGAGACTTCACGTCTGTTGAGGAAGGCTAGCAGTGAAGTTCTATCTTATTTAAAGTCTCAGATGTACATATGCTGTTATGAGACTTTCACCCACTACAAAATCAATAATTTATATAAGAAATCCTGCGTGTGTCTCTTCTAACTATCAAATAATAGATGAAAACTGACAGATAAAAGCTCAAATTCAACAACATCTCAGAGAAAGACATAGTGTACATGCAGGGCATCAGTTAAATCTTTTCTCCTTAGTATGTACTATGTGATGATTGGAGCTGGAAGAAAAACTCATTTGAGGTAAAAAAAAATTAATCTTTAGCTTTGAGTAGCAATAAATTAGCCTAGTTGGATTTCAAATAACAGGACAAGAAGTTCTCAGGAAGATTTAAGAGGCTATCATACATCTTTCTTCCAACCTCATTCAAGATCATATTGGAAACCTACAGGGGATGTTACCAATAAAATGTCTGGACCACTCTGCAGCCAGAAATGTAAGATTCATGGAGATACAGAGAGAGCTAGCAAGCAAGCAGAAGCCTTTTTCCTGCTGCCTGGTGTAAAGAGCACTCTCCTGGGACTGTGTCCTGGTCTCTGTTCCCATGGATTTTTCATTAAAGAGTCTTTGGACAAAATGCATAAGTAACATTTGGAGCAGAGTTTAAATGCTAAGCTCCCCATTTTTGAACATAACTCCTTAGTTAGGGACTGCAGTGTCATGCGTTCACTCTTGGGTTCTCACGACTCGTTCATTCCTGGCTGCATATTTTCCTACCTTCACCAGCAAGGGTGGAGATCCCCACTTTCACACCCCTGCTATCACCTGGGCCATAGTGTATCCTCGTAAGAAATATGAATGTGGTCCTCTTCAGGCTCCAGATGAAGCTGAATCCCCACTTGTTGCATTAGTACTCTGACCACTGAGTGACTGTGAAAATGTGGGCATTTCTCTGCCAGCTATGTTTTCACATGAAAAACACCATAACTGTTGTACTTGATGCTGAATTTTGCTGGCATTGAGTATCAGCACATTTTCTAAGACGGGGTGCCTCGGAGAAGTAGATGGTGAAGTATGCAGTAAGAATGGATGATGAACCATTAATACGTGCACCTACCAGACTTCCAAACCAAGCTATACTAGCCTTGCCCCTTGTGGCCCTTAAGGTGTTTCTTCTGGGAGCCAGTCTTCCTAGCTCCTGCAAATGAAGATGAGTGGCTTTTTAATGATCCTATTCAAACTCAGACATCTGACCTGAAAATGGAGCTATAAAATTGACAGTCTGGCTGGTCTACTTGTAGGGGACCTGAGTAGGCAGGTGATGTTTTTGATGATTATTGGAATTAGAAAAAAATTTTCCCTTAAAGTGAGACTTGCCCCAGTTACTTAGGAGACCAGAAGCCCATGGGGAGTGGTTTATTATATGAACCAAAGGAAGATACAAAACATTTCAGAAACTTCTTTTAGGTTGCCCTCTTCTATGGAATTTCCTTTAACAATTGCAGTCCAAAAATAAAAGGTCTCAAGTGCCTGAAGTAACTAAGCTTACATTTTCTCTGTGTCTCCTGAATTTGGTATTCTTATTAGATCACATTGGAATTGCCTTTCCAGCTTCTGTTTTCTTTGACAAGTTAATTTTTAGCAGACAAGGCAGCAATCAGTAAGCTCCTCTGTCAGCGCACACCTTGCTCTCTGTCTGAAGTCAGTGAAAAGAGTTCCCCACATCTTCCCAGATCCCTGTCTTCTGACCTCTCCATCTCACCGTGTAAAAAGCAAAACATGCTCTTGGGCCAATGCACAGTGCTTTTTTTCACAGATAGTGAAGTTCAGTTCAATGATTTATGTTAGCATTTTCTTAGAAGATGTCTGATTTTGTTTTGTTTTCCTAACGAGACTACATTGATATTTCACCTCCGCATATCCCGATTTATTTAGTGTTTTTTGTTTTCCTTGAATTGATCTGAGCTCCTGGGAACATGATCTACTACAACAATGGAAGAGAATTCTTGTATGACTTCCGAGTCTACAACAGATTATGAGTACGCGTTTACATTTTTATTTTAAAAGTTCTGTTTAAACATCCTATTTTTTTTTTTAAATGTTTGCTGGTGTATTTTGCAGAGATATTAATCTGTTTTGTTTCTGTGAGTAATGAGCTCATCTGTTCATAGCCTTTATGTAAACGTGTGGGTTTGGAAATAAACATGTGCTATTCAATAAAAGAATGGACACCAACACAAGCACCTTCTTCTATATCAGCCATATCTCTTCTGGTTGTATGGAATTAAGCCAATTCAAGTATATTTAACTGAACTATATTTAAGATTTACAAGGAACTGCATTGTGAAAATAATCTATGACTAATAGTGCCTAGCCAAATCAAAGTTTAATTGTTTGAAGCCTCTCAAATATAGGGGGAACCATGGGGAAACACATTTTTATTTGCCTTTGCTTCAGAGAGTTTGAACAGCTGAACTGTATGGCCCCAGTGGCAGAATACTAACAATATTTCCCAGTGGCTTAGTCTGCTTTGTAGGCTTTAATCCAAAGAGTTGACAACAAATTCAAGACCCCTGGAAACTCCACAAGGTTTTGTATCCTATGAATTACCGGTGTTTTATTAAAAAAAGCTTATATTAAGGCACCTTATCTTGAGAACCACAGAATCACTGAATCACAGAATGTTCAGGATTGGAAGGGACCTCTGTGGATTGTCTAGTCCAACCCCCCTGCCGAAGCAGGGTCACCTACAGTAGGCTGCACAGGACTCTGTCCACGAGGGTCCTGAATATCTCCAGAGAAGGAGAATCCACAGCCTCTCTGGGCAGCCTGTTCCAGTACTCCGTCACCCTCAGAGGGAAGAAGTTCTTCCTCATGTTCAGTCGGAACTTCCTGTGCTTCGGTTTGTGCCCGTTGCCCCTTGTCCTGTCGCTGGGCACCACTGAAAATAGTCTGGCCCCATCCTCCTGACACCCACCCTTGAGGTAATTATAAGCATTTATGAGGTCACAGAATGGTAGGGGTTGGAAGGGACCTCTGTGGGTCATCTAGTCCAACTCGCCTGCCGAAGCAGCGTCCCCTCTCAGCCTTCTCTTCTTCAGGCTAAACAAGCCCAGCTCCCTCAGCCTTTCCTCATACGAGAGATGCTCCAGTCCCCTCATCATCCTCGTAGCCCTCCGCTGGACTCTCTCCAGCAGCTCCTCATCTTTCATGAAGTGGGGAGCCCAGAACTGGACAGAGTACTCCACATGGGGCCTCACTAGGGCAGTGTAGAGGGGAAGGAAAAGAAAGAAAGAAAAGAAAGAGAGAAAGAAAGCCTTTTTTTGCTGTTCATTGAGTTTGCAACATATTCTTGTAATGCTATTTTAAAGGTGTTAAACTGTGCTTCTTGGATGCACACTGCCATTTCAGACATATAAGTAAATTCAGTTTAGCTACCTTATTTTTAGAACATGTCTTTTACCTGACTTCAGGTAGATGTGCTGTTCCTGTTATGATGATGTAGTCTCCTCTCCTCTCCTCTCCCTTTCTGTTGACACCTTTCTTGAAATATGTCATTGACATAACAAAGAAGGTAGAAAACTGGACAAGGAGTAATCTGAAAAACAACGTGGTTGGACAGATAGGGAGCATTTCCCTCCAGCTACGTTGTAAAAGCACACCAGGCTCTCTTCCTCTCACAATATCCTTCCTATTTCCTGGGTTTTGACACTGATGGTGTCACCCAATGAATCAGGGACTATTTTAGAGACAGAAAATTAATCCTCGTCCTGATCTGATATGCTGAATTCCCTGTCTATCCTGTCTACTCCATAGGGGTTTGGCCACAGCTATTGGAATCACACCTGAATTTTTAGAGGAGCATTTCTAATAACAGGCTGTGTACTTTAACTCTACTACCAGCCTTTGGGCAATAAAGTTATTGGCAGACTTTTATCATACTGCTTTTTGCCACGAACTGAACTTGTTTTGTATTCAGTTCACTTGGGCAATTTACAAGCAAACTATTGAAAGTATTCACTATGCCAAAAAGATTATTCCACTTTTTCAGTATGGTTGCTTTAGCAAAGCCGATTTAAGTGAAAACAAAGTAAAACAAAACAAAACAAAACAAAAGGTAGTTTTGGATGGAATGTACAGGGACTGAGATCTCATATTCTTAACTGAGGTTAGACATGTTGGAAAAGAATTCATCCACCAAACGCTTTATGCAGATGCTATTTAACTACAAGTGGCCTGTGATTTTTTTAAATTTAGACTGAAGTTTTCAAATACTTTTTTTCACCAGATATTGAAATATCTTTAAAATTTTCTTTGCTTCTGTTATATTTTTTTCTTGAAAAGATGACAGAATTTTTATTGGAAAACTGGGGTGGAAAACTTGAGAAAACATTTTTTACCCTATATTTTATAGGGCAAATGTTTTTCTGACTAGCCAGAAAGCCTGTGATAACTTCCTAATTGTACTTCATTTTGTTGCATAAAGCAGTCTGAGTAAATTTTAATTTCTTAACTTCTATAAAAAATGATAAATAGAAAAAATGTGTTTTTATCAGTCACTGCATCCAATCACACCCTTACAAAGAAATAAAGACATCACACTGCCTGTAAGAATTGGCGGTAAAAGCAGCATCTTCTAATTTAAGAGGCCTATCCTTTGCATATAATAAAACTGTGCATTGTGAATTGTATCTGGTTAGTATTATTAGCTGACAGAAATAAATTTACTGCCTTGTTAAAACATTTTAGCACAGTAGAAAGAGCATAACAGAGCTGTAGTCTTTTCCATCTTGTATGGCAACAACTGGCTTATTTACAAAATTTTGAGCAATTATGTGCTGATGGAGTCCACTTAAGACAACTGCATTTACATTTTTGTTGGAGAAGCGACTTGTTTTGAGTGGTGTTTTTTCTCTTTCAGCTGTAGGTGGATGATTAAGCATTAGAAAACAGGAGTTCAACTTGACTTTCAGATTCTCAGATCTGAGTTTGCAGCATTAGCAGTTAGTGCATTAACTTGTAGCTTGTCCCATTTGAAGGAAAATAGCCACAGGCAAGTCTGCATTATAAGATGTCACCAGCATAAATCTTTTGCCTGCATTTGCGAACAAAATTGCACTGCAAAAGTCTTTTTTTAAGAACATCTTTGTGCTGGAAATGCAGTTCATTTCACTATACGACTGAGATCATTTAGGAATATGTCTTAACACTACTATCAAAAACAAACCCTTTCCAGGATTTTGCTGGTATAACTTTGCAGAAAAGTTGCAGTGGTATAGACAAGCCACAAGAACTTCCCAAGAACAGAACTTTCATGGGCACTTCCTATAGTAATGTGATACTATAAAGGCGAACCCTTTTTCTTTGAGTAATGGAGAAGATGTATAGTGTGTGATATGCAGTCCAAGCAAAGTCGGTAAAAAGAAAATTTTCTTATAAGTCTGAAGACCTAGTAGGTACAGACTGTAAAAACAACTGTTCAAAACTTGGTCTTGCCAAAGCTGGGGTACAAGTATTCTCTGGCTTCTTCCAGTCGCTTTCTGTCTTCAAGAAGCAGACAAAGAAATAATCACTGACTCCAGGCAAACCAGCAAAATACAGAGGTAGTCCCAGCTTACTCTGGACATTTACCTCTGCCCACTGACAGCCCCTTCCCTCTCCTTTTGTAGCCAGAAAGGCCCTTTTCTCTAGTCTGCCTGTGAGTAAACTCAGTACAGCTGTGCCAGGCATGCTCCAGTCCACATTTCTGCAGTGAGGGCCAGGCAACTGCAGTCTCTCCCCAAAGAAGGCTGGCCGTTTGGCTAGGAGCTTTGGGAGGGGGTATGTAGACCACATCATGGAGAAAAAATGCCAGCCACATGTGATGGCTGGGAAAATCAGTCTGGAAAGAGAATTAAAAATACACAACCTGACAATGATTCCTTTAACATGCTGTGGCTTGGTAATGTTTTTGAACAAAGTAGAAGAGAACAGCCTAGAGTGCCTGTGGAGGGGGAGGAGGAGGAGACAATGCCTTTATTGTCTTTTAACAAAAACAATTCTGAAGTGTACCTTAGCAAAACTCGTGGCTTGAAATCTTTTTTCTTTCCAGTTCAGGCCTGATGCACAGCATGTTCCTCTAGTGTTCCCCCATCCTTAATTGCATGTACACCCAAAGACTTCTGTGCTGAGCACATTTTACTATTGAAAGGAGAAAAAAATCATTGAAGCTTTCAAAAGCTGATTGACAAGGACTTTTTTCTTTCCCCTGAACTTTTAAATGCTTTCAACAGTGCTTACTTATAGTCTTAGACAATGTCACTGACCCTTTTACAAAACACTGTACACACTGAAGAATGAAACTTTATACACAGTTAAAATTAAGCTTTTTTGGCCAGATTTTGACAGCTGTTATTCTAAAACAATGTTTTGGCTCTGATCAAAATTATGACTTTATTTCCTTTTGGGTTTCTACCAGGAGCCATATGACTCTGTTGATAGATATGGAGGAGGGGTGGGAGCAAGAAGTTCTTTCAGCTGCTTTCCCAGATCTCAGACTGCAAAAGGAAATGATGAAGGATTCTCATACTATTTGAAGAGAGGTGAAAAGCATGAGTTGCATGTTTATTATCAAAGATGAGGTCCTGAACCACAAGATTGGGAGACTAGACTACACTTTTATTTTCTAGTCTTCTGTGTGAACAATAAAGATATTCATGCACAGGGTGGTATTTACATTGCTTGAAGGGTCAGAAGTTGAACCACCAGTAAGTTCATGAAAACTGCAGGTGGGGCTAAAACAGGTGGGGGGCACCCTGTGCCTTCACCAGCACATTATATAACTTGCTCAAGTACTTAACTTTCCTTAGTAAGACCTCATCTTGGCTATTGACCACCAGCAATTTCTGTGGTTGCTTTTGCCAAAACTTATTCTGCTTAGGGATGGTATCAGTGTAAGAGGTGGTCTGAGCACGTCTGTGCTGGGCGGGCTGAGCCGATGCTGCCTGAGTCTGTAAGGGGAGCGTCCAAAATGTGACACGAGCTGAGGGGGCCTCTGGAATCCTGCCAGGTTTCACCAGGAAACCATTACTCACTGCAGCAAGGAGTAGCTTAGAAGTATAGAAATTATTTCTTTGGGGATTAAAATAGGATATTTAAGTACTAGTGTTGGACTGGTTTTCCACAAATGCAGGGAAATATCTAGTGCCTACTACAGTATTACCGGCACTAAACAACACAAGTTTGAAATTCCCTTTAAAGGCCACTTTCAAACATTGAGCAAAAAGTTTTCAGTTCATGCATTTGGCTGAACTCTGGTCTTCTTGAGACCTAACTCCAACAAGCTTTGTCGAGGTTGTCACAGCAGCACTAGTGATCAGACTAGCTCGCTGACTTCTCTCCACCTCCCCCAAAAACTGCAGAGGGGAATATTGTTACAGCAGCATTAATTTAGGCATTCTCCACTGTCCTTTCACCAAAATATGTCTGTCCTGAAATTCTCCACAACTAGGATGAACAAACAAATTCTGGGTGTAGGATACAGAATGTGTGTAAACACACATTCTTAGAAAATGTAGTGGAAAAAGGAAATAAACTGTTAGCTTCTCTGCAGTAGAATGCCAGTAAGGAAACACTCCTTTAAAAGTCAGTGCATGTATAAGTATTTTGGTATGTGTATATTTGTCAATAAATGGATTTTCACTTTCAAACAGGATTTTAAGAGCTGTTATGATTTGCAAGTCATAAGAAATGTAAAGAATTGAAGACAGTGGACAGAGAGGATATGTGTGACACCTGGCAAAGACACATTCACTCACATGGAATATATGAACTATATAACTTTGCCAAGGTCACCATGATTAGCTGAATAACTGCTGATCCTGCAAGGTACTTTGGCTGGCTGTGCCTGGCATTCAAAATGAAAAATACTGATTTTCTAAATTTTGAAAGTGTAAAACAGCAAAAATTTTTTATTCAAATCTAAGTAAAATTCTAAATCCATGAAGAAGTAAACAATTTTTAATGAATCATCTCTCAGTGGATCCTATTAATATTCTGGAAAAAAATCCTTCTGAACTGGAAACTAAAATATATCTCAGTATTCCTTATTTGCCTCATTTGAAAAGCCTAATGTAAGATTCACCATCATAACGACTGCCAAGCAGAAGAAAACACCAATAGTCTTAATGGACTGCCCCTATTAATGTCAAAGTGATGTGGTCTGTTGATATAAGATTTACAAAGATGCTTTGGTATCAGCTCTCCTCACTCTCCCATGAGTGGCAGAGACAAGACCGAAAAGAATTTACCCCTGGCAAACAGGTAAGGAGCTGACACAATTGGACATTGAAGACAGAACGGATGGCTGCTCTTATTTATGAGAAACCAATTAGAACATTCTCTAGTTCCTTACCTCTGAAACTTACAGTACAATAAATACATAAATTAAAACAATATCAATACTTCTAATTCATCCACCTAGTATATTAAAAAACTATTTATTTCTTGAAATTAAAGTGAATAGAACATTGCTGAAGGAATTCAATTAATGCAGCAATTCATAATAACTTTCTAGGAAGGGGACATGCTATTATCTGCACTCAAGCTCAACGTTTTTTGGAAAGAAATCAGGAGCTTTATAAAATGTGTCTTACTTATTTCATTTGTCTTCCCTTATAAAGCCTGCATATTCTTATCAGCTTGGTAAGTATCAGCACATTTTTTGTGTGTGTGTCTTCTACTTCTTGAGAGAAAGACATTTAAGAACCTCATAAAAGACAGTATTTGAAACGCAATGTGTTTTGACTGGATTTTTTCAGGTCTACAAATCTTAGAAGTTGCTACACTAGCCAGGCCTAAGGTCCATGTAATCCAATATTTTATCTCAGAGGGCAGCCACTTCATGATGGCTATGAGAAAGAAGTGTTGAAACTTCAGTGTAAGTTATTACACAGGAAGAGTTGAATAGTCTTCCCTTCAAGTAAATCTAACTTTTATCCTTAGTAGTTATTGCAATAATTAAACACAAAGGTTACAAAGTGTAAATTTCCTTCTAAAAATAATCAAATTTTAGCACTGGCTTTTCCTGCTAGCCTTGTAAACTTCCGAACACCTATGTTCTTGAATTCCTGTGACAACGGAATGTATACCTGAGGCTTTTTCTCTGTTTTTTAAGACAGCATTATTTATTTCCACTGAAATACTACAGCAATCTAAACCAGCTGCTATGTTCTTCAGCTGTTTTAGGTTGAAAAGAAGAGAAAACCAGTGAAGGATGTGTTCTAGCTCTCCCTTACTCATTCTGTTCTCATCAAGCTATTTCGTAACTGTTGTGATGATAGAAATCATAGTCTAAATGTGATTTCCATGAATAATGTAATTAGAATATCATGCCTTTTATTTTTCAAGATGCTGGGAATATTTTATAAAATTCTTGGGAAAGAACTGTTAGAATAGTCCTTTAAAATGAAGTGCTGAAACCCTGACAGGTGAAAAAGCTTCATAGGCAAATTTCACTTCCTGGAAAGATTTTACAGATTGTTGAGGATTTCTTCAAAATGTCTAGTCACTAAAATAATAGAAGACTTTGACACTGGTTGAATAGTATAGGTAGAGCTCCAAACTGTGTAAAAAGGTACTCAAATAATGATTTTTCTTTTAACTTGCATATGGCTATGGCTTAGGGTAAATGGCTGAAACTTAGGATGGGTTAGGATTTCTTGTCTCCTATTTGACAAAGTCAGTTCTGAGATTTAAATTCAGTGCAAACATTTTGTTTTTTCACTGGCATTTTAAGGAACAAAGCCAAATGCTGAGGTGTTAAAGTTGCAGATTCTTGCTGTAAATTTTCATTCTGCTCCCATTTTTGTTTAACTTTTGAGATGCAGGGGACAAAAGGTCTGCAAAGGTGACAGGAGTCATTCAACTTTTTATCCTAAGTCTACTATTTATCCACACAGCATGTTGGAATCAGGGAATTAGTGGCACAGATCTATGACTTATCTCCACATTTAGTTTAGAGAATACTTTCTACCCCATAGAAAAAATTAACAAACAAACAGATACAAAGAGAAAAAAACACAAACCTTGACTGGGTTTTTAATACTGTGTTGTATTCTTTACAAAATTTGAAATGAGAAACACCATTCAGAGGTACAATCCAATGATATATTACTGCCTTGGTAAAGCTGTCTGATAACAACACTTGTAAACAGGCCTTGAATGGACTCCAGGATAGAGTCTAGACCTCCTGAACAGAGACTGACAATTATGACATCATTCTTGACATTTGACAAAACTTTCCTTAAATACTTATGTTACATGATATGAATAAAGGCTAACTGCAGTGAACGCAGACTCCAGTGGACTGGGGGAGCGATGACCGACAGGGCAGAAGGAACCCCACTAACCTCTTAAGGGCAAAAAATGCACACCAACTTCGCTACTTTGAGGACCACCGAAAGAGAATGACAGGACCGTTGTCCTGGTGGGAAATGTCACCCAAAGGAGTCAAGGGAATACCATGCAGACTAAAGGGGGGGGTGGCCTCCAGGAGAATGGAGATTATTGTGGGGTGCCAGGCGAGTAAAATTTTGGAATTGTGTAAAACTTATGATATGTTTTAAGGGGGTGCAGGAAATGTGAGAGAGTTATGGCATGTTTAGGGGAAAAGGTGGGGAAACGGAGGGCTGAAGGTGGATCAAGGAGGGAAAAATATGCAACAATAGAGGGAGAAAGGGATAAGAGAGACTGGCGAAGTGCAAACAGGCTGCTGGTCATTACACTTCTCTGGCTCAGACTGCACATGATCACTACAGTTTGTCCTCCACATATTAAATCCTATTTCTAAGTGTTTTTCATGCTCTGCACTCTCTATTCTGTGCATGCTGAGAACATGCAGCCGTGTGCCCTTGCTGCCAAGAAGACCAATGATATCCTAGGGTGCACTGTGTGGCCAGCAGGTCAAGGGAGGTTCTCCTCCCCCTCTACTCTGCCCTGGTGAGGCCCCATCTGGAGTACTGCGTCCAGTTCTGGGCTCCTCGGTTCAAGAAAGATGAGCAACTACTGGAGAGAGTTCAGTGGAGGGCTACGAGGATGATGAGGGGACTGGAGCATCTCTCGTATGAGGAAAGGCTGAGGGAGCTGGGCTTGTTTAGCCTGAAGAAGAGAAGGCTGAGAGGGGATCTTATAAATGCTTATAAGCATCTTAAGGGCAGGTGTCAAGAGGATGGAGCCAGTGGTGCCCAGTGATGGGATGTGGGTCAACGGGCACAAACTGAAGCATAAGTTCCATCTGAACATGAGGAAGAACTTTACTTTGAAGGTGACAGAGCCCTGGAACAGGTTGCCCAGAGAGAATGTGGTCTCCTGCTCTTCAGATATTCAAAACCTGCCTGGATGAGGTCCTGTGCAACCTGCTCTAAGTGAATCTGGTTAATCAAAGGAGTTGACTAGATGATCTCCAGAGGTCCCTTCCAACCCCTACAATTTTGTGATTCTGTGGTTAGCTAGCTACATGCTGAGTAGAACAAGAGATCTGAGTGCCAGCAGCTGAAGTGGGCCATCAAGGACTTACAAGCAACAGAGGCAGACCATGGGCCAGCCTGATAGACTGAGCATCTAAGACCAGCTGCTGCAGAGACACAAATTTTTTGTGTATATATTCCATTATTACGAGTTTAAGTCCTTGTGGCAGGAGAGGAGGAGCAGGATGGGGCCATCTGCACGCTTCGTGTTTGTGGGAGTGCTGCTGGTGTCTGCACATGTACTGGTACCAGCACCACACTCTGACTGCAGTGGAGCTGTGTCACCAGGCATGTGTGTGCTCTGTGTGTGTGTGTGTGTGTGTGTGTGTGCACACTGACTGGGAACACCAGCTCAGCCACACTGCTAGCTGGGACTCGGGCAGGGACCTGTGGCATCCTCACCTCTCTGGGGCCAGGACGGGAGGGATCAGCCTGGACCTCCATCCTGCCGTGTTCCACCATGTCTAACTCATGACAAAGATGCAAGCTTTAGGGAGTTTGATCCAGGCCTTCAGTGTCCCTCATCCTAGGGGGTTTGCCTGGCATCTATCTGCAATTTGAGATGATTATTTCCCATTCCATCCACTATGGACATGAATACAGATCATTCCAGCTCTGTTTTTTGCTTCTTTTCCTTGGAAGAGAACATCAAGGGAGGGCAGACCCTGTTGGAGACGAACGCAATTGAAGTAAACACATGAAGACTGCAGTGGTTAACTGAAATAATCCCTGGTTCTCTCCACTGCTTTTGCCAGTCTGGTGATATTTAATGTTTCCCAATGCACTCCCAGCTTCACATTCTGTAAATTTAATAGACTTGGCCTGTGCTATATCATCTTCATACACCGAGCAGGCCTGGACTGAGGCCCAAGTGAAACCCTAGTGAACTCCACCCGTTTCTTCCCTCCGTCCTGACAGCAAATTATTCCATCTACTCTTGGGGTACACTTATACAGCAAGATTGTATCTAACAGTAGTTTCATCAAGACCATAGGTCACTGAGGTGGCAATCAGAATGACACCTGAAAAAGTATCAAAAATCCCATTAAAGTCAAGTTGTATGACACTATTTCTTCTCTGCTGCCTCTGTCCTGTTACCTTGTCATAGAAAGGGATTAATTTGGAAAAATCTGTTCTTGACAAATCTGTGTTGGCTGCTGCACAACAATTTCGGTATGTTAAGAGCTGTTGCGCTAGATGTGACCCCAAGTCATGGAGGTGCTTCACAAGCCCATCAGCCAAACAGGACTGGGAGGAAGTGCATGGAGATTCAGTCTGCATCTTGACAAGCACTTTCAGACATTTTGTCAAAATAGTCCCTGGCATTGTGTCCAACTCACTCAATAATTGAAGCATTAGTGAAAAGTTTTACATGTGTTACAACTGCAGGACAATAGTATTTTGGTTAAGAAGGGGACATAACCTTTATGAAAATGAACACACATAATAACCTTGAATTGCTGCTAAATCAATCCAAAGAATCCCATTTAGGAGTATAACTGTCCCAGTAGCAGCTGTTATTGAGGATTGGTATCATAAGTTTCGAATCAGCTTTCTGGAAACATCAAGTGTATTTTTTAATAAAGTATATTCCAGTTAAGAATTTTTTTATTGATAGTTGCTGGTTTTTTTTAAATATAGCATTTCTGTGCATGGTTTTCTAAGATGACATCAATCCATCTAACTTAGGAGCCTAATTTAAGCATCGCTTCATTGAAATCTTCAATGCCTACCACAGGAGAAGTAAGGGTCATGCAGTTTGATTACAATAACTGTCTTTGCTGAAAAACAAACCAAACCACACATAATTTATAGTTACATAGCTATTAGGAAGGTGACAGGTATAGTGGCACTTGTGCTTTTCATCAAGGTTACAGCAGCATATCCTCAAACTTATGTATTTACAGGACAAAAGGATGTGGCCCTGATATATTCCTATATCTAAAGAATTTACCACAAAAGACAGAGCTGAGGATGTGCTGACAATTGTGAAGGTTGTTTGCTATTCACTTTCCCAGAACAGACTGGAAGAAGCAGGGCTAACTGGCTCAATGTGAATTCTGTTTCTTGGGGGTGGTAACTTCATTATTGTGAATGGTTTTGAGGTTTCTCATGATTGTTTGTCATTATTCGCCTTCTCTAGATTCTTCTCAGTAGGACTGTGGTATAGCACAACCACTGACAACCAGTGTCCCAGATTCATTTAACATCATTAACTTCACTGGAAGTGGTAGTAGAGATGTACTGCAGAGTTGTTCCACTCTGCTCCAGCGTTGTCAGACATACTGAAATCACAGATAAAGAAATTCACATGAAAAATGATTTCTGCAACTCGATAACTCTCATAGGTGAAAATTAAAAAAAGGAAAGAAAAAATGAAGAGGATTTGATGTTTAGGCATGTCCTTCATTTGGTCATTAACAACTATTTGTCTTAGAAACTTCAGTCTTGTGATATCTTTATGTGACTAAAACTATAGCTCCATAGCATAATAATATTTTAAAAGTTTAACAAAAAAATCTGTGTCTAGATGTATTCTGTGAGGAAAAATAGAAATTAATTTTAAAAACCACAAAAGTTTAAGGTAATTGCAAGTTTTTAAAACCCTCAACTTAACACTTTCTGCAACACCCTAGAGTATAGTACTAAGAGAACAGGCATATCATTGGCTGACCAAGTGACTGCAGTGGAATAATGATTTTTTAATGATCAATTTCTAATAAAAATAGTCATTGTTTATTCATTCTCCGTAACAAATATTTTCCATAAAGTTCAGACTTCACTGTGAAAGCAGAAATCTTCTCTCTGACAAACTCAATTTTCTAGCTACGAAGCTGATGTTTCCAGGATTAAGAGAGTTTTAGTAGAATTGCAAATACAGTGAAATAATAATAATAAAAAAACTACATACATGATTATGTTCAATGGACATATCCAAAATTTTTGTCTTGTGTGCGTTCGTTGTAAAAGGTATTGACTAGATCTGAAAGTACATAAAGACATGAACAAGTGTTGAAAGAAGCAGGAGAGCACAGGTCATGAAGGATACGCAGCCTGAAGGGTCTTACAAGCTTTAAATCTGCTCAAGTTTCAGAAAACTAGAAATGATTATTTCTCTGATGAACTGTTTATTGTGAAATACTTTTGTACTTGAAACACATTTCCAGATCTCATCTGCTAACAATTCAGTTATTTGTCTTTCTTCTTTTATTGTTTTCTCTCAAAGTCAACTCAACATGTTGTTTATAATTGCTGACAGTCTCTCTGTCAGATGTACAGTACATCCCTTCCCAATCTGCTTTTATCTTTTACACAAAATAAAGCTGCTCTTATTACAGCCTCTAATGGCTGTTAGCCAGATCTCAGAACCAGTACTTCTGCATCTTCTTTGACCTACTTCTCTGCTCCTCCTCCCCTGTGACTCATTTCTCCGTAACCTCATCACAAAACCAAATACAATGATTTTCTGAATATGGATGGCTCCCAGATGCATTCTCTAGACTAATCTGTTTCTTTCTAGACCAACAGCCACTCAAGAAGATACCTAAAATAATTTCATCATCTCCTTTTTCATACCTTCCTTAGATAATATTACCACTGCTTATTTTTTCTGATCCATAGCCTGCTACTCCTCTCAGACTCTTCTGTAGGTTCTTCTGTCTAGGCTTTGCTCAAACATTACAGTCTTCATCAGATAAAATATGCCTAAGAACTTTCCTGTCTAAACCGTCAACTAAAGCATACAACTCCTCTAAATTCAGACTATCTTTCGTCTGTTCTTCTCCTTCTTGATAAATATTATCATGTGAGATCCATTCCAAATGTCTCAATAAAAGACATTTTCTCCTGTGACCATGTCCCACATCCACATTCCTCCACTTGCTTACCCTTCTCCTTATCAAACTCAAGCTGTGCCTCTTCTCTGCAGAAGCCACTACCAACATCTCCACAGAAACCTTATTTTTGATTTGAGACTCTAAGTGCAGATCCTGTCTCTGTCTAGTCCCTCCAAAGAAGCTGTTGCTCGGAGACTGTCTGGGCACCAGTCTGCTGGTGGGAGGTGTTGAGTGCTTGCCTTTGCATCACTTGTTTTTTTCCTTTGTGTATTAAACTGTTTTTATCTTGACCCATTAATTTTTTCTCACTTTTGGTCTTCCGATTTTCCACTTCTCACCATGCAAGGGAGCAAGTGAAGAGTGAATGCTTAGTTGCTGACCGAGATCAACATATCACGTTTGGAAAAAACAGTTTGAATCTTTTTTCAAGAATTTCCCTGATATGGCACTACTAGGAATCCTGTAACTGACAGCCATTTGATGGCTATTCTGTAATTCCAGCTGTAAGAAAATCAGACATAATTTGAACAAACTTGTAGTGAGAGCTTGAGTGTTGCAAACTTGAGTCATGAAAAGATTTTCTCACTTTTGCTTCCAAACTCCTAGATTTTAGAGCTTCACATTTTGTTTGTGGTTATTTCAGATTCTGAGAATGAAACCGTGCCGTATTTGGAACACAGTGGTGGGCTGGGCATAGTCCTGCTTCATTACTTTTTCTTTCTTTTTACTTTACTTTTTGATAATTTTCTTTGCTGGTAGAACCAGATAGCATGAAGTAGAAAAATGTTGTAAATGGTAGGGTTCTTTTCCCATCTTCCACACCTAAATGTTTATACCAGAGAAGCAGTAAAGAAGGTGCTTTCAAAAGTATGCACATTTGCCCAACTTCAAATTTAAATAAAAAAAATCTCTTGCTATTTGAGCAAGTTCAAGCACGTTCAGTTTCATCATGGATGACTGGTTTTCCTACATTCTTATTTTTTAGATTAAGAGATCTACTTGCCATAATAAGTACAGAAATAACAGAAATAACGGAATAAGGAAATAACTTGCAGCGCATTAATGTCTGGACTATTAAGCTGGTTAACCCCCTGAAGGGTTTAACTTACATTTGCTATATGCTGTTATCAAGACAAAAATCAGAGTGAAAATGAACTGGGCTTGATAGTCAGTAGATAATATTCACCACTTGCATAGCAAACAATTTCTGGCAGGTGGCAGGTACTAGAGAAGAAGTATCAAACTTTTTGGCAAACTGAGCTTGTGAAGTAAACGCAAGACTATATGGCCTCAGCTGCCTGGAATAGTTTTTCAAGAGATAAAGCACACTAAAATAAAAATTAAATAGTAAAATAAAATGAATTATTGCTTTATTGAAGAAATACCACTGGCAACTTAAACTACAAAATATGTCCAAAAGACAAGTTGAGCAGTAGAATCATCAGCATTAACATGGTTCCTTGCATGTACACAGCATAAATGAGTCCTGTCAAATACTACTGTGCTTCTCCATGCAATGCAGAATACTGCAATTTTTGTATCAGCTTGTGAGTGAACTGGTATAATAAAAATAAATGGATACAATAATCTAAAAAGTATTAATGGTTTATTTAATTTTGTATGACAGCAATCATGATGTCCTGATATCTCAAGCTATGGAAGTCATACAACTATTAGTCTAATACACTGCATGATGTATGTAAATGTGTTAGTATTTTATTTCAAAAATACTCATGTGTGTAATTTTAGGTGTTGATGTATGTAATGTCTTAGCAAAACCAAGTCTTAAGTGTTTGGGTAACTAACTTTTCTAATCATAAAGATCTTGCTTTTGAGATTGCACTTAAGTTTTCAAAACCCATTCTTTTTTGTTATTCTGTCCTATGAGGAAAGGCTGAGGGAGTTGGGCTTGTTTAGCCTGAAGAAGAGAAGGCTGAGAGGAGACCTTATAAATGCCTATAAATATCTTAAGGGTGGGTGTCAGGAGGATGGGACCAGACTCTTTTCAGTGGTGCCCAGTGACAGGACAAGGGGCAATAGGCACAGACTGAAGCAGAGGAAGTTCCAGCTGAACACGAGGAAGAACTTCTTCCCTCTGAGGGTGACGGAGCACTGGAACAGGCTGCCCAGGGAGGCTGTGGATTCTCCTTCTCTGGAGATATTCAAGACCCGCTTGGGTGTGGTCCTGTGCAGCCTGCTGTAGGTGACCCTGCTTTGGCAGGGGGCTTGGACTAGATGACCCACAGACGTCCCTTCCAACCCCTACCATTCTGTGATTCTGCGATTCTGTGATTCACAATTGTAGTATTTTCTTTGAAGACACTTCCAGAAAAGAATCGGCAAAACTCTGTGCCTTGAACTCAAAGACAAGTTCTGGGACAATTTTTCAGGCAATGTGTGCTTTCCTTCATGTAAGTGCTGCCTTTAGTATAAGAAACCAAAATAAATTTTTAAGAAAAAACAAAGGTAACTTGATCAGTTTTGACACTGAAGGCTTTCTGATTTGTGTGCTGACTTAATAACATTGGGGGAAATTTCATGACTGTAAGAAATATATATTTTTTTATTACAAAGAAGTCCAAAGCTGTCCAAGATCATTTTGCCAACTATTTTGCTGTACAGATAATATAAAAGATAGAAAGTCATATCTTCTTGTGATCTCAACATAGCAGGGAGAAAACTGCTGGATGGTATCAAGGTCATAGTTGCTATGCTTTCTACTTTGAGGGCTGTTTATCTTTTCTGAATTAAAACGAATTTGGAATAAACTGCATTGCCAGGAGGAACTGAAGTCCAGGACTAGCCCTTCCAGGAGAATGTGCTCATTATCAGACCCCATATGCAATGGTCTTTGCTCTCCATTAGACCCCCAAAATCTGTCTGTCCTTTAGGAGGAGGGGTCGAAAGTAAATGCGATCTAGTAGTACATTGCATCCACTACTGAGGGGGTTTTCCTGTTCAGAAAAGGAGAACCAAGAACCCTAGTCACCCACTGTGTGACTGCTAGGCTGTAAAGAAAATGATGTGCTTGTTCTCCGCTTTTTTTCAGGTACCTAAACACATTAAAGGGTTGCTGTCTACCAATTCCAGTTCGAAAGAGTGACCAAGGCCACAGACCAGTGCTTCAGTTAGAGGAAGCAACCCAGAACATCTTTCCCTGTGGCATTTCTGTTGGTTGGCTTAGGATTTCCTCTCTTGGTATGCTGGACATCATGTATCCCATTGTAACGTTCTTGTGTCCATGTAGCTGCCTTGCTCTGCTCTGTGCATTACAGAAGGAGTGTGAGGTGCCTCAATGTATTGACTGCCAGATGGGCATCAGGACTTACATACTTCTTTATGGATTCAAAGGGTCCAAGCATAAAGACTAAGTTTATTGCAAGGTGGCTATACATCTATTTTCACCTCCAAAGCTTTAAATAAATTCCAGCCTAAGTTAATACTTTGTTGGAAAATTAGACTGAGCTTCAAACTCCGTTGGCAGTGATCTTTAGTGATGACAGTGATGGTGAGAGAGCTTGAATCAGTAGGACTATATTATGCAAGGTGACATACACAATCTTAGGACAACCCAGTACCTCTGCTAAGGATCTGTTACGCCTGGAAGTGATGACAAGTAGTGCTGTCTATCATGTCAAGTCATATCTTGTGATATCTGTTACGCTTTGGAGAAGCATGAATTGATTTCAAATTCTAGCTTATGATTACAGTGGGTTTCTTTTACGTCCTCCAGCTGAACTTTGTGTTTATTGTCTGTCCATCCTCTAGAACTCAAGGGTTTTAGAGAAAAAACATGTTTTTTAAAATCTCTACCTTTAAAACATAGACAAGTGGCCAGGGGTTGAAGGGAGCTATTATAAAAGTATCCAAATTTAAAACTGGCTGAAAGAAATAGAAAATATATTGTCAGGTGCATTTAATGGCCTGGAAGTAATTTGGCTTTTTCTGAATAGATTCATAGAATCATAGAATCATGGAATACTTTGGGTTGGAAGGGACCTTTAGAGTTCTTCTAACCCACCCCCCCTGCAGTGAGCAGGGATATCTTCAACTAGATCAGGTTGCTCAGAGCCCCGTCCAACCTGGCCTTGAATCTTTCCAGGGATGGGACCTCCACTACTTGCATGGGCAACCCGTTCCAGTGTTTCACCACCCTCATGGTAAAAAAAATTCTGCCTTATATCTAGTCTAAATCTACCCGCCCTTGGTTTAAAGCCATTACTCCTTGTCCTATCACAACAGGCCCTGCTGAAAATATTTTCCCCATCTTTCCTGTAAGGCCCCCTTTCAGGTACTGGAAGGCTGCTATAAGGTCTCCCCGCAGCCTTCTCTTCTCCAGGCTGAACAGCCCCAACTCTCTCAGCAGAGGTGCTCCAGCCCTCAGACCACCTTTGTGGCCCTCCTCTGTACCCACTCCAACAGCTCCATGCCCTTCTTGTGCTGAAGGCTCCAGAGCTGGATGCAGGACTGGTGGACTTACCCCTTTGGTCCCCATCTTGCAGTCCATTGACTCAGGAGAGGCAAGGAGAGAGGTTGCCCATGAAGACTGAGGCAAAAATGTTGTTGAGTACCTCAGCCTTCTCCTCGTCTGTTGTTACTGTTGTCACCATTCTTGTTCATCGAGGGAGTAGGCTTTCTTTAACCTTCCTTTTCTGGTTTACATACCTGTAGAAGCCCTTCTTGTTATTACTAGCATCCCTTGACAAATTCAGGTCTAGCCGTGCCTTGGCCCTCCAGACTCCATCCTTGCACAACCAGGCAGCATCCCTAATACTCTTCACAACATACCTGTCCCTGCTTCCACTGTCTGTGCGGTTCCCTCTTGTCCTTTACTTTGACCAGCAGGTCTCGACTCAGCCATGCTGGTCTCATCCCTTCCTTGCCTGATTTCTTACACCTGTGGACTGAGAGCTCTTGTGCTCTAAGGAAAGCATCCTTAAAGATCTGCCAGCTGTATTCTGCTCACCTGTCCCTGAGGACCGTTTCCCAGTGGGTCCTATTGACTAACTGCTTGAAGAGCTGGAAGTTGATTTTCTTAAAATTTAGGGTCCTGACTGTAGTCCTTGCCTTTCCCATATCCCTCAGGACTGTGAACTCCACCAATGCATTGCAACCCAGGCTGCCTCCAATCTTGATGTCACCAGTGAGCTCATTTGCATTGGCTAGCTAAAGCTCGGTTTAACAAAGCACTGAAGTATTCTCTTAGCAGTAAGCACTAGGGTAGTGCCATTGATTATATTGAAGGAATTACATGAATGTTTAAAGCTGAGTTTGTTTTCTTCTCAGCTTTGCTGAATGGTGCTAAATTTTCCATGATCAAGCTTCAATTAAGCAGAATCACTCTTCTTCAACAAAATAGAGAACAATGTGCATAATTTAAAGCAAATTCTGGATTTTCCCTAATACAAAATTAGTGGCCTTTATAAAACTAGGTTTCGCTGATACACCTGAGAATAATTTTTAAAAATCATTTACTTGAAAAGTTATGGATTTTTATATCCATATACTGGACCAGTTTAAATCTCTCTTATACTGACCAGACTTACAACAAAGTACAGAGCATTTTCAATTTTTAATATTGGAATTGTGCGTGAGTCTGTGTAGTACAGATGTCAGAATCCAGACCTGATGAAGTGTCACTGAGAACAGAAAAATCTATTTACTGACAAGGAATCGTGAATTGTCAGCTTTTTCAAAATCAGTACATCTTTAAATATGATGCTGAGTCCAGCCAACTTAGTGGAATATTTTCTTTTGATTTCAAAGGCTATTGCCATTTACATGGATAAAAATTAATTTTAAAAGGTTTTTAAATTTCTGTAACCTCTTTTATAACCAATGTTCTTGTAATAGATATTCTGTGCATTGATGATCACTGGCTGCCCAAGACAAAATATTAGTATAAAACCATGTACCTTCTGCTAAGACCTAGTGCTGCTATTATCCTTTCTCAAAACTTGGTGCATTTTCTTTTCTTCTATACAAAATATTTCTGATAATTGAATCAAGCAGACAAGTAAGCATTCCCAGATTTAATTAGGCTTTATTTTCTAGCAGAATTCAATGATAATTTTGTTTTTGTAACAGCAGGAAGAGTTATAAAACACATCCAATGAGTCCAAGGTTCAGATATTAACTCAGTCAGAAGGCAGTCTTCATTCCACAAAATAGATTGCTTGGATTTTTTCAGGTTGTGATAGAATAAGATGATTACAATATTGCAACACTAGATGTCATCACACCATGGTATAACACGGCAAAGTGATACACTCATACCAGAATATGGATGAGTGAGTAACGCAAAATGAATTATTTATTCACTGGATTTTGCCTTTTTTTTTGTCCCTGAAATATTCAAAAGCAGATTATAAAACTCTCTAAAGTATTCCTGACCAGAAATTCTTTGCAAGTTTTTATCCATTTTGTATCCTATCAAATGAATTTGAACTGTTCATTGTAAATTTAAAAATTCACAATTTGTCATTCATTAAAGAGCATTACTTTTGTTCTGATTTGTTTAACAACTTTGTAAAATTATGAGCTGCAAAGAAAAATGAAAATCAGAGTTGGCAAAAATGGAGGTCTTCTGTTATTAAATGAAAATTTCCAGTAAAATTCTAGTTAAATTTTTAAATTCCTTTAAAAAAATATTTCAGACTTAAGTAAACTTGGGTATGTGTTGATTGATGATAGTTATTTAGCTTTCTGTAAAATGCTATTTAAAAAAACAAAACAATTTTCCTTGAAATCAACTTCAAACTGTAGAGTAAAATGTAGATCATGACCTATCAGTGATAAAATTTTAAAAATTATTACCCTTCAAATTTATGCTTTTCAGCATAATTGAATTCCATAATTAATTCTTTCCTGCATATATGTTTGTGTAACTTTGTTAGAAGTGACCTTGCTTACACTGGACCTTGCATTGAGCTGTTGTAGATTTAGATCTTTTCATTTATTTGTTGATAATGTGACAAGCACAATGTACTTTATAAATTGTTTCTTGCTGTGACCTCAGGTCATATCACAGACTTTTTCCAGTCCCTGAAACAGCTGTCATTAAGGCTTAAACTACCTTCCGTAGCAGTGCCACCAATGTCGTAAGTTTTGGTCCAGAAAATAGGATGTCCATCTGCTTAATAATAGCAAAATAATTATTTTCAATTTCTCTGCCACTCATAGCCATACTTTCCTTTACTCTGAAAGCACAGGAAACCTCGAGATACTTTCAGCTACCTCTTGTCTCTTCTCCTCACTCTTCCTCACTTGTCTGCTGCTTCATGTTCTTGCATAATACACCAAAAGGAAAACTCCATATCTCCATAAATCAGGACAAATCAAACTTAAGAACTGTTAATGCCAAAAAAACAAAAATCAGAAGGCAACTGTACAAAATTACTGCAACATCTAGTTTAAAAGCAACTACACATTCTTCCTTTCAGTTTTTGGTTATTCAGGCAATTGGGACTTCTGAAATGAATTTGTGAATACCAAAATGGCCATTGAATTCCGTACTTTATGTGATGAATCTGATACCCCCAGGATTAGAGAGCAAGGCTTACTCTCATTTTTCTACTGCTAGCCCAATTTGCACCAAGTTTTGTTCTTGGTTGAGAAATGATTGCAGTCTAGACCAGACCATGAGGACTAGGCTGCTTTCCACTTAGGTCCCACATTTCCTGGATTAGCAGTTTACGAACACCTTTATTTTAAAAAAAAAGCAAAATTAAGATTCTCAAATACACATGCCTGAAGCTCAGGAAAAGCTTTCACATCATGAATCTCAGTTTCACTGAGAATTTCACAGAAGCAACTCCTAGGTATGCTGCTCTTATTGGCATTTCCCGCTGGTCACTATGTTCTCGTGCCTTCCAGCACTGAAGTGTACCACCACACTTAAAGAGCCTTGGATAAAAGGTGCATGGAAAAGATACAGTACACTTCAGATGGCTTGCTGTTGTTTAGTGTTCCTTCTTCATGCATTTCGCTTGCTAGACTGATATTCCCTTCTTTCTCCCTGGCATTAAAAATTTATTCTAATTAGTTTTTTTTTATTGTCAATGATGAATATACTTTAAAATTCAAACCATATTTTAGATTAGTCTAAATGGTTTAGTTCATCATAATTGTAACAATTCACATTTTTTATGGTTACTGACTTCATTATCTGGGTTTTAGAATAAATAAATGTTGTTGGCTAGGGTTTTGAATTTTCTTTATTATATTCTGTGGATTTATTTGTGTATACTACACTTTTTCCAATGCACCATCATTTATCTGTCCCCACTCCGGCATCATTTAGTATTGCAGTAATATTTCTAGACAGTGCAACCTGATTTCTTTTGATGGAACCACAGATGGAGGCAGCTATTCCCCAGAGCTCTTAGCTCTCAAGTCCTGCTTGCATTAGCTTACAGTCTTGTTACCAGCCACTTCTTGGGCTGAAATCAGTGCAAGTGCGGGCTTGTGTTCATTGCTGTTGACTGCTTGCTCTGCATAGGTAATTCCTTAATGGATATATTTGGTTGGAGATGGCATGAGGAAGGCAGTCACCTTGGAGAAGACTCAAAAGGCAGAGGCAGGGTTTCTTGAAATGAATTTTGACACATCTTTTTGCAACCTAGGGAAGGATAATACAACATTTAACTGTGATTTGCTGAATAACCTGGAACAGTGTGCCAGAGAGCACCAATAAAGTAAGAAAACTGTACCATTCCAAAGAAGTATTACAGCATTAAATCCAACTTGCTGCTATTTTAATGAAAAAAACCCCTTCAAATTCTACTATACAAATATTCAGAAGATCTTGCAACAGGAGCTAAGGTATGATATATATTTAATGCTGTTCTTCCAATATCATCAACAGATAAATGAGATTAAAGAAATGAGGAAGATCTCTGCATCTTTCTAACATCTCCTGTCCCGTTAATAGATAAAATGAGAAAGAATATGATGATTTATAACCAGCCATATATTCCTTTATATTTTGGTAACATTTCAACGAAAGAAGTACAATTTTATTAATTCATCTGCTATTAGAAGTCACTTAATAAATATTTTATTCAGATATGCATAGCAAGCAAGTACGCTAGCTGTTTAAAGTTTTCATGATTTGGTACCTTATTGCCTAAATCCTGCAGATTTGTTGCTATTCCAGTAACTGTTCATGAAACTGCTTACAAATAATTACAGTGTTTCAGTTTCAGCGATGCAAAGTCACGCTATCTATTGGTCTTCTAGACAGAAACCTTTGATCCTAATCATCACATAAAGGCACAATTGCCTTTATGATGATCAAGTGTAGAAGCTTATTTTCTCACTACTACGATAAAAAAAGAAGAAAACAGTCTTTTTATGAGCCCGAAACACTCTACTGCAATAACAATTTGTAACTATCTGCCTTTACACTCTCCTTCTGCCTTTGAGCTTTGACAGATTTTTGGAAAGCTGGATGACAGTCATATGAACTCTGAAAATAGTAGCTGAAGGATGAGAAAAAATATAGAGTCCAGTCATGCCATGGAAACTGTTTGAGTGTGAGGATCTAGGGGGCTAATGCAACCTACCTCTGTTTGCAAGAGGCATTAATGACACAAGCACTGACAGAGGGGAGAAAAGAATCAATTCACAGCAAGAAATTTTCACTCATGATAAAATTCAGAATGACACTCAGGTTTTGTAGGTACCTCGTGTCTGAAATATAAGAGCAAGTCTTTGTAAGTACTTCTGTTCTTGCTGGTATCGTATATACAGATCTTAACCTCCAGGAGTTTCCAGTCTGATTGCATTTCATGCACAGTTTCAGCTTTACAGCTATCATTTTAGTCAAGCAGAAAGTTCCTTTTATTGTGTGTTTAACTATTTTCATATTGCAGTACTGGAATGTCATAAAATATTTTCATAACAATTGTTTAATCTGCCTTCTTACAGGGAGTTTAGTAGATGACAAGTTTATGGATGCCATTGTGTTGAATTTATTACTGTTATTTAATAAACATCTGTGATTTCACCTGTGAATCCTTTACCTTGAGAGAGGTGAGATCATATATGCCTCTTGTCATTTGCCAGTGAAAGGAATGTGAAGAGAACTGTATTACTAAAGGCCACAAAACAGATTTCTGAGAACCTGTCATTATTTAACTGCCTATAAGGGCTACTCTTTTTGTATTTCAGTATTGAATCAGTTACCAGGTTAAAAGTATTGTGGAACTTCATTTTGAATACAGCAAGGAAGAATTTACATCAATATTGTCAGTTTTTTATTAAGTTCCTCTGACGTAAAACTAGCTGACTTATTTAGTTCTTTATATAAGAAAGAAATAAAAGATCACTTGATTCAGAACCCACAAGTTATTCTCTTAGAGCTGGTCTATAAATAAAAACTATTTTTCCTGCGAAAAATTCTGGGGAAAAAAATCATTAGCCATTTTTAATCTTTTAGTTCAATTTTAAATGCCTATGAAATGTTTTGTCAACATTGCACATATTTCCAGCTCACTCTTCTGTGGATGGAGTTCTTCATTACCATGCTATTACACAATTACTGTTATTCTACTTACTTTTTATCATATTCATTCTTGTCTTAATCTCAACAGTAAGGTGTATAAACTTTTCAGGACTTCTTTGTTTATATAAAACTTGCTCTCCAAGTCAAAAAGGGCAGTATTGATCATATGTCACACATAAGGTACACATATGTAAGGTAAACAGTAGTAATTGTTTTGTATGAAATAAATTTATCTTTTATAGTGTATTTACGTACCTCTCTTAATCCATCTTTTCCCACGCAACAAACCAATCAATTGATCAAATGCAATGGAAAAAACAATATTAGTGCCTCACACTATTTAAACATAGAAGTGTTAAGAGCCTCAGAGAATTCACCATCATGTCACGCATGTGGGATACATGTAGAGAGCATGTCTCTTTTGGTCCATTAGGCATCTCTGTGGCGTTTCTGGAATGTTCTGACAGAGCCCAGGCAGCAACCCACCTTCAGCTGGATATTCCTCTGAGTTCAAGGCTCCTCATGTATGGAGATACAGTGGAGCACACTATTAGACAACTTGGAGAAAATAAATGCCTTACCTGTTGAGATTAGGTTCAGATCAAGGGATTGGAGAGATTATAGTTTTGGTACTTGCCTCAAAATCTGTCGGACTCCTGTTTTGGACACCCATATCCATTCTTTTACCTGTGTCCACTGCGGTAATGGCCTCTGGTTCATCTCAATTACAATAGCAGCAATAAATCTTCATAGATTTGTTCATTTCATCAGGGTCTCTGGAAAATTTTTCATTACCTCCCTGAGATTTGTTAGATAGCTATTCTGATTGATAGATGTTCACATATTTTCTACCAATAAGGTGAAAGCTAGAATAAGAAAGACATTATTTGCAAATTACCCATTTATTTGTAAGTGTTTGATAGGGTTTTTTTGCTTTTCTTTTTCCAGGTGAAAGCAAGTTTCATCCTAGTTTGCTATAAAGGGTCAGCTATTACTCGAGGCAAAACAAGCACCAAGTTGAACAAGGCAGCTTAAACTTTAACATTTCAATGAGAGTGTGCTGGGTCAATGAATACCTCAGCCTACAGTACTTCTTCTTAGATTGCCCATACTATCTCAATACAAAAAGATAAAAACAAATAATATAATAATTTGTATAGTAATTAAAAAAAAAGTACGTAGCAAGAAGGAAAATTAAGAACAAGAAGTAACCTTATCAAAATAGCAGGGGGAACAACTCCCCAAGGAATGTCTAGATCTGTATTAGACACTTGAGTGTAGCGTACAGAAAACCCAACAGAAAGACAAATTAATTAATTAAAATTTGATCATCCTAAATTCTAAGAAGAGATCTGATTTCTCACAGACTTTTCTCCAAGTGGAACTAAAAACAAAGCTAAGGTTTCTGCAACTCTCACGTCAGAAACATGTGAAAATACACTGTAGAAGTGAAGAACTTAGCCTACTACTATGACTGTGCCCATGAGCTGCAGTGTGGAACAGAAGGAGTAAGCAGACTAAATACACAAACGCCATTTTGAAAGGAGAGACTTAAGCACTGCCTTCTCAAAAGGACAAAACTGAATGCTCTATACTTTCTTGCTCATGTTTCCTATATATCCTTCCATATTCCCGGTTTGTAATGTAATGTCCAAGGCTGATACATGCATGTTACAATTGTGCCATAGCTTCATCTTTTCAACTAGGCCAACTGTCTGATGAGGTAGCAATAATGCCATCAGTTTAGATTTAAAGTTCCTGCTATGTTAATGAGACAGAAAAATATATCAACCAACAATGGTTTTGTCCTTCTGTTTGCCAGATAATACCAAGGAGCAGTTTATGAACTCTGTGGGAGCTTATGCTACAAAACAGTGCCTTGCACATCTCATACAGAGCTATGTTTTGTTGATGTAACCACCATGTCAGAACTAATTAAGCTTAGCATGACATTTTCTAGATAAGGCTATTGCAAAATTCCATAAAGAAGACCAAACTACATCAGCTCAGAAAACCTCTTGGCCTAAATGTCTTTACATACACAAGGACAGATCTGGCCCACTTTTCTGAAGCACCGTAAATGTATTTTTTCCTTCCAGCTCTGAAAAAAGAAAATGGAACAATACAATCTGTGCAAGCTGAATTATAATACGAAGGCAATTATCATTTAAGAACGTCATATTCTTTGTTTACCTTTTGTCCTTACACGATGGCAGATTATGGCTTGGGTATTTAAAATGCACAGGGCTGGTAGGAGATTTTAATATTTTAAGACATAAAATCATTAATTTTGCAAAAGTCAAGGCTGAAGGGAAATTATCAGTTAAAAAACTTGTGGCAGTGTCTATGTGAAAAAACTACTAGGCATTTGCTCTTCCACCCTGTCAGTTTGATTGTTCATCAATTGTCTGTGAAGCTTGCACTGATGCAAGAAAGGGACTTTGTAAGAGCCTGGACAGGGAATGTGAGTAAGCAGTGCTTAGACTAGGCTGGTAATGCATAGTAAAGTAAAGAATGTGGTATTCATATATATGCGTGTATACACACTTGTTTATACAGAAGTAGAAACAAAAGCCACTCCTCAGCTGACTACTTACCAATGCGTTATTCTACAGTGGAAATGATATTGCTTGATCATCTTAAAAATTCCTTATAATTTTCATTGAAATAAATTTCAGAGGAGACAGTAGGGAATTCAAGGGTAATATTCTTTTTGAAGTGGTATGCAACAAAACTCAGGTCAGTTTGTTTAGTGCAACTTTACCTTCAAACTAATTATCCTGTATGCAAATGTAGCAAACAAACAAATAAACAAATCTGGAGCTCATTTAGTAACCTATTAAGACTAAAATAGTCTATAATCCATCCAGTTCATCACACTTTCACAAGATAGTGAAAATATTGATGACAGTGAAACTGTTCTGCCCCTCTGCTGAGCAGTGTTAGGTACATGGCTCTTGCAGATTGCCTGGCAAATGAAGAGGAAATCAGTGATGCTGAAATGCAATGTAACTTAAATGTAACTACGTAATTTTTATACGCCACTCCTCAAACAGATTATAATACAACCACCCATCCCAGGAAATCTGCTTCTGTAACAACATCTACTCAAAGCCGCGGACAGTAATTTTAAGAATAGGTACTATATTTTTTTGGAATTTGCTCGTAATACAAAAAAAAAAAAGGGAAATTGTATATTGCAGCATCACTGGGTGACTTACCCAGAGTATTGTTTGCACCGTTATATCCTGATTATTCCATACCAGCATTTATTTCATAGGATGTGTGTTTACAGAAACTGCTTCCTAAGCTGCACAAGGCTCAAATGTACAATTCAGGTGAAGGACAATGAAAGGGGAAGAAAAAAAGTTATAATTAGAAGACTTAATACTAGGTAACTAAAATGGAGGGAAAAAAGAGAAAAAGAAAAAAAAAAAAGAAAAAGAAAAAGGAAAAGGAAAAGAAAAAGAAAAAGAAAAAGAAAAAGAAAAAGAAAAAGAAAAAGAAAAAGAAAAAAGAAAAAGAAAAAAAGGAAAAATGAAAATGAAAACAAAAACGAAAAAGAAAAAGAAAAAGAAAAAGAAAAAGAAAAAGAAAAAAAGAAAAAGAAAAAGAAAAAGAAAAGAAAAAGAAAAAAGAAAAAGAAAAAGAAAAAAAAAAAGAAAAAGAAAAAGAAAAAGAAAAGAAAAAGAAAAAAAGAAAAAGAAAAAGAAAAAAGAAAAAGAAAAAAGGAAAAAATGAAAAAGAAAAAGAAAAAGAAAAAGAAAAAGAAAAAGAAAAAGAAAAAGAAAAAGAAAAAGAAAAAGAAAAAGAAAAAGAAAAAGAAAAAAGAAAAAGAAAAAAGA
>Ga0065711_1028550_pt1 | contig 40532 bp, 33 predicted proteins | sample Hoacrofraction12_FD_59098 | JGI IMG/M metagenome (GOLD analysis project Ga0065711, IMG submission 59098) | Hoatzin crop microbial communities from Cojedes, Venezuela - Epithelial fraction 12 v2 (version 2) | ecosystem: Host-associated > Birds > Digestive system > Esophagus > Crop | place... | reverse complement strand
CCCCCACCCCCACCCCCACCATAATGAATTTTCCTCTGAGAGGACCATGCAGAGCTCACGCTCAGGTTGTTTGTGGTGATGGTTTCTATGAAAATGTGAGCTGACACCAGCAACCGTTTCATGTGCAGTTGCTCTTAACTGCAGCCCTCCTTGATGCTGCCCATGCTTGTGCCAGCCCACATAAACTAAGCTGCACTGTAGATGCAATTTCCTGTAGTGACACTGACATAGGTTAACCAAAATTTTGGGAATCCGAGCTAAAAGAGAACTGATTCTTCAGAAACTGCAGGCTATCCACCCCTGGAAAACTAGCATCAACATTGGCTGTTGCCTTAGAGCAACCTCATGGCTGCCCTTAGTTATGCTGGGGGAAGATGCACCTCTGGCTAGGGAAGCAGCTACTGGTATTTGCTCTTTTATTGCTAGTCCTAGAGCAAGCATATTTCAGCCAGATCACAAAATCTGAGACATCAGTTTGTACTGCTGATTGGCAGCTTATGCCTCTGCAGTAAAAACAGCAAAATATTTCCATGGTTCCTCAGGATGCTTTGTGAGCAGTCATCTCTGATGATCAGCAGAACAGAGCGTATTCACGCACATGACTCTTTCTCAACTGTGTCATTGCTGCTGTAAGCCCAAGAAACTGTTGTCACTACAGTCCACAAAATTCATATCCTACCCCAACCCACAGCCCATATCCCAGCTTATTCCATGATGCAGGACCAGTAGTCTAATCTATGTTGTGTTCCAAGAAAACCATGAGCAAGACTGAAGCGTTGAGTTGTTCTTTGTCTTTACCGTAGCCATGGTGAAACATCTTAGTGAAAATCCCAGATGAGTGCAGGAATTTGACCATACTTTGTGTTAGAGAAGAACACTAAAAATATCCCTGAGGATTAAGGAAAAAAAAAAATGGCAGTAAGAATGTTTCTCCTTGAACCTAGAGAGTAGAGCAAGGGTGAATCTCAGAATGAAAAGAAACCCCACCACTTCCAGGGTCTAAGGACCTCAGTAGCCTCCAGCCAGGAAAGGGGCCCTCTCACTGCCACTTGTTCCAGACCCTATAAATGCAGGGACCCCGGCAGCTGGCCCATAATTTGCTGAGCTTTGAGGCCCTGGATTTCAAGAATGACTGGAAGAAAGGGGTCCTACAAGCAGCAAGGCAAGTGGCTGCCCATGTTTGCATTGGAAGGCAGAGAGGTGGCTGTGGGAATAGGCCAAGGAAGAGGAGGCAGCATCAGAGGCGGGGTACCATCAGCCCCGTGGTAGCGATGGCTGTAGCTTGTGTGGGTGGTGGTGAGAAGCCCATGGAGATGGGAGAACCAGAAGACTGAGAAGAACCGATTAAATTGCATCCACCACCTCCAGCATGGCTACCCTGGCACCACTACACTATGCCAGGGCTCCCCTCCATGACGCCATCAGCATGGCGTCACAGGAGCACCCAGCCAGGGCCCTACCATCGGCCAAGCCTCCATGCCTGGTTGTCCTGTGGGCTCACCCATTCCGTCTGCTTGCATCATCAATTGTTTTGTTGACTGCCCTGAGCAGTGTGAGCCCTTCTTTCCCATTTCCCACCTTTCCTGAAGGGGTGCCATCCCCTTTGCTCTGAGCCCCAAGAAAAGGGGATGAGACGACCTGGCTTCCATCAGGCTGCTGCACCGGGGCAACAGGAGTTGTCCCTCAGAGGGCCACCAAGGTCCCTGGGGCCTGGAGGTGGGATTTCTTCAGTCTGAGGGTGAGAAGGTTGCCCAACGGGTGGTTGAAGACAAAGCCAGACCCTCTGTGGCAGTGCACAAAGAATAGCAACACATCAAACAAAGAAGTTAGAGAGAAAGCTGTTACTTTGGAGAAGCAGAAGACTGCCATTCTGCCAGGCAGAAGTGTTGGCCTTCAGCATGTAAGTCCCTTCTAGCTGCTTCATGAGAAGTTCTTTTCAAGGTTGGGCAATAAACAATTAAAAAAAAACAAAAACAAAAACAAAAACAAAAACCAAGAAAATAACAGTAAAAATGCTTTCATCCTCTCTTATTCAGTACTTCAGCGACGGCATCTGGACTCCTCTGTCTCTTCCTGGTCTCACCAGTCTGGGAAAGACACTGATGCATGGTGTGTGGGCCCAGCCTTTGAGATGGTGAGGGCTCTTGGCACACAAGGGCAGGCTGAGGGAACTGCTTCTGGGCATGAGGGTGGTGAGACACTGGAGCAGGCTGCCCAGAGACACCGTGGATGACTCATGCCTGGAAGTGTTCAAGGTTGGGTTGGCTGGGGCTTTGAGCAACCTAATCTAGTGAAAGATACCTGCCAGCCTCACCAATGTGCCTGGGAAAATCATGGAACAGATTCTCCTAGAAGCTATGTTAAGGTACATGGAGGACAGGGAGGTTATTCAAGACATCCAGCGTGGTTTTACCAAGGACAAGTCCTGCCTCACCAACCTAGTGGCCTTCTGTGGTGGAGTGACTACACCAGTGGACAAGGTAAGAGCTACGGATGTCATCTATCTGGACTTTTGTAAGGCCTTTGACATGGTCCCCCACAACATCCTCCTCTCTAAATTGGAGAGATGTGGATTTAGTGGATGCACTGTAAGGTGGATGAGGAACTGGCTGGATGGCCACATCCAGAGAGCAGTGGTCAATGGCTCAATGTCTGGATGGAGATAAGTGACAAGTGGTGTCCCTCAGGGGTCTGTATTTGGACCAGTAATCTTTAATATCTTCATCAGTGATATAGATTGTGGGATTCAGTGCACCCTCAGCAAATTTGCAGATGACACCAAGATGAGTGATGCAGTCAACACCCCTGAGGAATGGGATGCCATTCAGAGAGACCTGGACAAGCTTGAGAAGTGGGCCCATGTGAACTTCATGAGGTGCAACAAGACCAAGTGCAGGGTCCTGTACCTGGGTCAGGGCAACCCCTGGTATCAATACAGGCTGGGGGATGAAGGGATTGAGAGCAGCACTGCCAAGAAGGACTTGAGGGTATTCGTTGATGTGAAGCTCAGCATGAACCAGCAAAGTGTGCTCGCAGCCCAGAGGCCAACCGTATCCTGGGCTGAATCCCCAGCAGCATGGCCAGCAGGTCGAGGGAGGCAATTCCACCCCTCTGCTTTGCTCTGGTGAGAGCCCACCCGGAGTCCTGCATCCAGCTCTGGAGCCCTCAGCACAGGAAAGACATGGACCTGTTGGAGTGGGTCCAGAGGACGGCCACAAAAATGATCAGAGGACTGGAACACCTCTGCTCTGAGGAAAGGCTGAGAGAGCTGGGACTGTTCAACCTGGAGAAGAGAAAGCTCCGGGGAGACATTATAGTGGCCTTTCAGTACTTAAAGGGGGCTTATAAGGAAGATGGGGACAGGCTTTTTAGCATGACCTCTTGCGACAGGACGAGGTAATGGTTTTAAACTAAAGGAAGGTAGATTTGGACTGGATATAAGGAAGAAATTTTTTACAATGAGGGTGGTGAAACACTGGCACAGGTTGCCCAGAGAGGTGGTAGATGCCTCATCCCTGGAAACATTCAGGGTGGGGTGGGACAGGGCTCTGAGCAATCTGATCTAGTAGATGTCCCTGCTCATTGCAGGAGGGGTTGGACTAGATGACCTTTAAAGGTCCTTTCCAACCCAAACTATTCTATGATTCTGTGATTGATTTCCTTGCTTTGCTGCTAGCTTCCACCAGAAAAGCGTAGCCCATTCTGATGTTGTGAGGTTTGAACTTTGGATCATTTACAATAGCAGTGTTCATTCACCGTTATTTTGTTGAAGCAACGTAGAAAGACAAGGCTTAATTTGTGAAATGGGCCATCTGTTCCCATACAAACTGCATAACAGAATGCACAACTATTTCAATTAATATAGTAAACCATCTATTTCAATTAATGTAGTAAACCATCTTTAACCAATATGCATGATTTTGTATATTTTTGACTGCAGAAGTTGTCATCATCCTTTGCTCCAATTATTCTTGATTTTACCTCCTTATCTTTTTATTTAAAGAAAAGGAATGACAACTTGTCTCACTGGGAGCAAAGTTTGCTCATAGATGGATCGGGAATAATTAGACCAAATGGTACCGCAAACTCCAACAGACAAGATATCTCCATTACAGAGAGTTACGTTGTCATTTCTTTGACCATCTTCCCATCAATCCATCCATCAACAAATTAAAGCTGGCTAAAGAGCCACTTATCTTGAGTGCTTTTTACCCTGATCGCTGTCAGTCTAGGTAAACAAACATTTTCCCTAGGCAGAGTTTACATATTTAACCATGTTTCAGGGGCTGTCCCCTTGCTACTCATACATCCAGCAAATAGCACGTGCTTTTGCTATGTTTCCTGACACCTCGCCCGCACATTGCACCTTCTTTAAATGAGCCCTGCTCCCTCTGCCTCCCTTTGGTTCGTCTTTAAAGGTGGGATGACCAGGATAAAGTTGCATTAAAACCTGCAGACTGAAAAAAAGTCTAGAAATGAATTTTATTCCCTTAGGTTGGATAAGCCAGGTGTCCCATGCAGGATGCACATCAGTAATGGACCAAGTGTATGAAAGAAGTGAAAAATAAAAAGCAAATCTTTATCAGCAAGCCGGCTTTGAGGAATACGACAATGCTACTGCATCTGACTTTCGTAATTTAAACCATGATACCATAAATGACTTTAGGGCTTCATGATGCACATAAACAATGATATGAGCAGCATTATATTTCATATCTAATAAATATGTATGTACCAGTGAATACACTGTTAAAGATATTACTTTCTCCCTGTTATTTATTTTGCACTTAATTGATACATAGAGCAGCTCACACTCTGCCTGCTGCCTATCAGGCAGATGCAAAGGAATAGCAGTCTTAGTTATTAGTATTAATGTATGCGTAGTGCTTTTCAAAAGAGACTCATACACACACATGCGCGTAGAAGGAGTGACATTCCCCTCCTGCTGAAGCCAGTAGGCTGCGTACCATTGCTGTCAGTAGTGATGGGGACTGTTCTCAAAGCTAGCTACAGCTGAAGCAGAACATGTCTCAGAACAAACGCGCTGCTGTGGGCAAAGCTGGAGAGTCGTTAGGGAAGCATGAGAGGACTAACAACCTGATATTCCCTGCTGATCATTAAGGACAACCTGTCTTTCCCTCGCAAATACCTTGCAAACATGACAGCTCATTGGTGCTGGCCAAGGACTAGCACACTCAGCTTTCTCATTGTTGCTGCATGGTCAGGACCAGAGCCATGCGTGCACTCGGGCACTTTGCACCCCTGGTGTCTGGCCGCGCTGGGCAAGGCACAATTCCACGCACAGTGCTGAGGTCCCCCCTGCAGCACTGGTAAGCCGGGCATGGCCGTGTCTGCTGGCCTGCCAACTCCCATAAATCCTGCTGGCTGCCTCCTTCATGCCCCTCCACCTGATGTAGGAAGAGGTATGTTCTAGTAGCCACAAACCAAATGTGTCTCAGTTGTTAGATTTCCTTTACAATGAAGACAAGACATAAGAAAATGCTTTTGCAGTGGCAACATGTGTGTTGGATAATGCCGTACTGACATCAGTGGGAAACATTGGTCTAAGAAAAATAAGGATGCCTCCTCAAACAAGTTAAATCCACAAACACTGGTACAGCACTGACACTGCCTTATCCCCATATGATGCCAAAGCAGACCACAAACAGCATCTCCTCTCTTTTACCTGCAATATAGTTGAACATCTTACTGGTCACAGGCTTGTCTTTCTGGTGCAGGCAAAGCAGAAGCAAAGGAAGATTTGAGTTTCCAAACAATTCTTGTCCCAAGTGCAGAAACATCTCCTGACACTGCAACTCTGAAATGGCCATTCCAGATTTTGGACACTCCTGTTCACCTGCTTACTCCCCCTGTCCCATGGGCGCTCTCTCAGTCCAGAGAGGCTGTGCACCCCCTGATGATTTGTCAAAGGCAGGAGGTGGTACAGCTGTGCTGTAACAGCCATGACGGCTGGAGCTGCGGAAGAGGACAACTCAGCAATGGTGTCTTCCCCATGGACTGCAACAGAGCAGACCTGGGCAGTAAGTAGCATAACCTTTCCTTACGCCCATCTCTCTTCCTACTGCCTGTTCTTCTCAGGAGCTCAAGACAGGAGTTTGCTGTAACATGATGAGAAAAGGCTTGACTTTTCCACCCTGTTAATAGACACAAGAACTGAGAGTTGTCTTGCTTTCCTCTGCCAAAATAACTCACTTCTCCTGCCTGGACAAATAAAGGGGACCAGATGCAGGATTCATACTCCTAATATTTTAATCAAACCATACCGCTGATTTCTTTCCTCAAATACAGCCATAAAACTGGTGTAAACCTGTTTGAGTTCAGCAGTTGAACTGCAAGGCGCTCTGCTATCCCAGGAGCACCCACACCTCCCCTGCCTGATGCCTGATGCCCGCGGGATGCAGCATGTCCCTGCACCATGTCCCCTCATTGCATCCCCATGAGGCTGCGCACACGTGACATGACCTCACTTCTCCCACACACATGGCCATAAGCACAGGGGAGATAGAGTCAAATGTGCAGGGGTTCAGTGGTGCGGGAGGCAGAGCTCAAGGAGGAGGTGCAGTTTGGTCACCCCTCTCTCCAGCACTCATGGGGGACAGTGACAAAAGTCCCCACGCAGCCTGCTGTCCTGGGGCTGTTCCCTGGCACTTGCTGCCCTCATTCCAGAGCAGAGTCTGTGTCTCACTTTGCCCAGAGGAAAGCACTTCCCATTTCGAGGATCTTGGCAAGATACCTGAGGTGCCTCATCACATCCCGTGCATTTCAGTAATGAGATGCCACCTGGTGCTTGGCTCATGCTGCCCACCCGCTCATTAAATCTCAGCCACGTCTTCAGCACCAATATTCTTATTAAGCTCTTCAAACGCAAGCGTGGGTGACTTCTTGCTTGTCACTAAAGGGGCCCTCAGCAGAAGTCAAAGGTGGGTAAGATGGCTGAACCGATGTTGCAGGAGTGGCCTCCATCTTTTAGCGCTTGATTTCCTCATCTTAACTCTGCATAAACACTACTTCTTTGCATTCATTTATACTCAAGTTTAAGTGCCTGTGCAAATTATAGCACAGACAGCCAGAACAGAAATGAGGCATTTAAATGGTAAATAAACACTGCCTGTTCATGGTGGTGCTTTTATAAATAATATCCCTTTTTAAGCCTTATTCTCTGCCATACAGGAATGTCACTTTTCAGAACATCTGAACCCACAAACATCACACATCAATCTCTTTATATGCTTATTTAAAGAGCATATCAAACTATTTCCTCAAGCAATAGGACTAAATTATCCATGAATTCCAGATAACCATCCTTAACCCAGAAAATGTTAAGAGTTTTCTATAATAATAGTCCCAAACGTGGCAGCTGTAGTAGTTGGAGTACCTCTCTTAGGAATAGGCGAGCCATACATTTCTGGGAGCATACTCACCACTGAGCATGTTCTGTCTTTGTATCCCAGCTATTACACTCTCTGCTTCACACATTTCTCTGCCCTTGCAGTTGTGTAGCGTTTTTGCTGCCTCCTCTGTGCCGTGTTTCTCCTCTCAGGGTGGGAATTTTTGGTAAAGCCCTCCCCTAGCACTAGAGAAGCTCTTGGCATGCAGGTGCTCAGAGAAGTGCTGATGGAGCAAAGCCATATCAAGTAGATAGCGGGGGGGGGGGTATATCTTGGTGCAACATGATTTCTCTGTCCCTCAGGGTGAGTAGGGAGATGAAAGTGCTCATCTTCATTATTTCTGCTTGTAACTTGCAGAAACCACTCATGATGGGCGGCTCCCACCCTTATCACTCCATTTAGTACCGCCATACATCCTGCTTATATATTTGGTCCTCTAGCAATTCCTGGTTGGCTTTTGTTGTTGTCCACTAAAATGCAAAGTAATAGAAAACCTTCCACTTTGCCTTCTACTTTAACTCCTGGGCTTCTTTCCATGAGCTCTGAATCTAAAGCCGTCTTCCTGATGTTTTTCATTGCAATGTTTACAATGTAGCCGTAAACGTCTATCAAATTCTACTTGGTAGGCTTGTAATAACTCCTGCCCACAACTATCTAACAGGGAGACAGTAAGGTTTGCACCTGAAACATTTTAGCGAGGATACAGGTTGTTCAAGTGCACATTCTCAGCTATTGAGTTGGGTGCCATTTCAAACAGCAGACCTCCATGGATAAATTCAGACTGACCTTAGGGAAATGTGTTTCTCACTCCTGGATTTTGGGCATAGGTAATAACTTCGTACAATCTATAGTGCTACATTTGCTCTGGAGTATATGCAGAACCTTCACTGCAGTCGGCAGGGATGGGTATGTGTTTATGGTATATGTGTAAGTGTGTAAGTAAGTCAAAATTTTCTTACTGTCCAGAGGCTACCGACTGCTAATCAGATGTGTAGCATAGTCATTTCCAACCTTTGCTTTCAAGGAATGAGTGGAAAGTGGGAACAGACTGTGGTGTTTGCTCCTTCCTGAGCTCCCAAAATGCACAGCCTGTTGAGAACTGTCCCAAGCTGGCTTTGATTTCCTCCTCACCCCATACTCTGTATTCATTAAAAATATGTGACAAGTTCGCAATGGCAAGACGATGCAAGTTTTTTGCTAACATGAAATAAGTCGTCAAGAACCAGTTTGTCCAAATTGCTGGTATAGTTGATAAGAGATTAGGGAGCTTTTTTGCTTTCCAGCCAGCAGGTCCCCGTGGTGGAGACAGCAGTGGCAGTGGGTGGCTCTGTGCTGTGGCAAAGCAGTTACTGACTTCAGCACAGACCCAAGCACCCACAGCACATCTCACGCTGATGACCACTCTTCTTGGCACAAATAGGAATGGACGTAGAAGCAGGAACACCTACTGACCCTGCTGAGGAATGCTTCTAAGCAGTCCTAGATGTGTTTGCAAGGTGACATAGAGAAACTGGTGTTGCTGTTGATCCTATAGATCCTGTCCCGTGGCTGCATAGCATTTGTCACCCTCCAAACCTGTCAACTTACCAAGCATTGTCTTCCTCCTAAATTTTAACAGACATGAGGGAAATGCAGATTGCCAGTTCTTTTCAGCATGACTGTATTTGGTCTTTCTTGTCTCAGAATACGGTGGTGGGATTTATTGTAGATTCAGATTTGCCGTCATATTGTAGGATGCAGAACTGAGAAAAAATTGAATACTGTGCAAAAAGGACTGAAGCAAAACACATGAGCGTTATACAGTCTCCTCCTAATGTGGTCTCTCAGAGTGGATAATAATATAAACATTCATCCATTAGAAAAAAACTACCCTTTACTGCCCCCCATTAAATACATTGGCAGTCCTATTAAAATACAAGTCAGATTTGTGTTTAATGATCTTGAAAGGAAAGTAATTGCTTGAGTATTACCATTCAAATGTTCTTACAGCAGCATATAATATTTACAGTCTAAGCGCCACTTCTGAGTGCTACGTGGCACTGGAGATTGCCCAGCCTCTTCAGAGAGACAGCCTGTGTAGCTGAGGTACAAAAATGATATGCTCTCTGAGCACTGTAAAGCCTATGAGAAACAACTAAGCAACGGGCTGCATGATTCTTCAATTTTAATAAGCTCTTGAAAGAAAAAAAAATATTTCAAAACCCCTCCAATCCTGGAAAGGCGGGGCTTGAATGTCACAAATGCTTACTCAGGTGGTGAATTCTGGTGTTACTCACAAGTCAAGCTCCTTGCTCTGTAGGCATCACGTGCCAGCATCAGGCACAAAGTCATACTGAGAACTGTGCTATTTTGCTCTACATTTTTAACCCCTGAGAGTGTTTTAGTCAGTGAAAACATCATAGATGATTTGTATTCAACTATTACATATGTTTTTGTGGGAATATCCTCAAATCGAAGCTCATTTTGATGAAGGAAGAGGGGAACGTGAAAGTAAAGAGGAAACAAAAACATTTTTATTGTGTTTATTTATACAAGTCTATCAAGAGTAAGAAGGTAGAGTATTTCATAAAGCATGTGGCAAGAGTGCCACACAGAATATCAGAACTTTTCCAGCAGGAAAGTGTGAGTTCCAGGTCTTCTTTCCTTCTCTCATCTGTCTTGTCTATCAAGGTCTTGGTCCCCGATACTTCAAGAGTGATGGCGAACTCCTGAGTTTGGCGTCAGTGCTGCATGGCCACCCCACCAGTGACTGGCAGTAGCAGGCTCTGGACTGTAAAACTGCTCAGCAAGGTCTGCCCCTTGCTCTGTGCTTCTACAGGGTGTAGTGTGGGGAGGCCACAGTCACTGACGAGACTCCTGCGCCCACCCATAAACAAGATAAATTAAAAAATACTAACAAACTCAAAATGTCTAGGGCATTGCATTTTGTTGGACACGTTTGTTCTGAGAATGACAACCCTGCCATAGGGAATTAGCTTTTACAGCCTTGGATGCCACTGTCAGATGCCACCCCGAGCAGGGAGGGCAGCAAGGCTGTGATTTGAAAGGAGCTGGATGAGACACAGTAAAGCACCAACATGTACTGATCAAACCAGAGCCACGGGCCAAATACCAGTGCTGGAATTTGGGAGGGTCTATCATCACTTTATTGGTTGTAATGGTTGACTTTTCTGTAAGGGAGAAAATTATATAGTTTACCTTCTTTGTATACACTTAACTGACAAACTGTTTCCTCTATCAGGAGGTGTTATTCCTTGCAGAGTGTGGTCTTGCTTATAACCCTTTCTCCATCTCAGCCAGTTGTGAAGTGGTGGCTGAAACAGTCCAGACATGGTGATCTTTGTTCTCTTTTACACTGAGACTTTCTTAGATCACTCGCATGACAGAGAAGACCTGTAAAGCAGGTACAAAGGTAGTTCATATTCCTGCTAAATCCCTGGGTGTAAAAATCAAGACCATGCACGCCCATGGCAGTTGAGCCACGTGCCACGCAGAAGCAGTTTTGCAAGCCAATTTACTGACCTAGGAACTGAAAATCAGCACCCAAGTCTGCCCCACTTCACTCTGCAGATTGGTACATCTTTGGATCAAGATGCTCGAGAAGCCCAAAACACTAATAGTGTTTTCTCTGGATTCTCTTCAGTCTTTCATCAGTGAACTGAAAAATGTGACTGTGCTGAGAGATCTGGCGTTCCTCATTACTGCTTTCTGATTCCCTAATTAGTGTGGTTTAAATTTCAAGCTGGAACGGATCAGGTACAATCAACAATCTCAGAAAAAAAATGCACCTATGCAATTTTAATGTGACTCGCCTCAATTTTAGGCCAACGAAACAATATGTCTGGATGACACAAGACATTCCTCTTGAGAACCTGAACAAAGCTCTTGCGTTATTACTGCAGTTGGAACTGGGTGTTATTCAGGCTTGATGACCAACTGGTGGTGCTAATGCTTCATTGGATGGGAGGTGAAGGATGGTTCATTACCTCTCACTAAATATGTACATGCATTACACAAACCTCTGCAAATTACAAAGCAGCTTTCACCAGCCTTGCAATTAAAGGATCCAGCTTGAGTTTAAAAAGACACTCACAGGAAACAGTTACACACATATATTCCGAAATTTCATATGGCAGCACTTTAATCATGAGAGTTTTGAGGAACAGCCACTTGCCTAGGACACTTGACATTCAGTCCTTAGTCCTTACATTAAGGTTGTGTGTGATATTTTTGCACCTGTAATACAATGTTTATCGCCTGGGAGGGGGATTAGATACTAACTTGTCTGCAGAGGACGGTGAAGCAGTAAAGAACCAAGCAAGCCAAGCCTGGGTTTGAGGGATAGTTAGCCACAGTCAGAGCCAACCAGCCAGCCTGGTAAACCACAGTCAGAGCGTTAGTGCGTGGGGAAGGTTCTGAAGTCAAACGTCACGCCGTGTTTCAGGCAGCACAGTCATTGACTGCAACAGAAATAGACTCCAAGGACTGCAGGAGTGTGAAAAAAACCCAAACCCTGTTACTTTCACTTATTCCAGCAAGTGATACTCCTTTTAAAAAAGCTGATGTACCATCTTTCTTATTTGGTGGAGGCTGTTTACACTCTTAGAGGTTTGTATTTGGTGGCATTTTACACTCTGTCCCCTAGGTGTTGCACTGAAAGTCACCTGTAACAACCAGGTCAATGACAAGTTTTGCAAGGGATTTTCCGGTTGCCCAGAGAGGAGGCAGGAGGAACTGAGTAATTTTGACTTTTGCACCATGTAGACTGTGAGAGGAAAACCCCTTTTCACACCAGCTCTGACCTGTGAGGACACTTTCTTGGAGAGGCTAAACATGAACTACTGAGAGTAATGGTGAGGAGTGGAAGAGGGGACCCATAGTGTGATAAGGTAGTAGATGATTTGCGACGTATCAGATGATGACAGCTGTCTTCCTAGCATCACGGTTGCCGTTGTGTTTCTTTATTCCCTGAAATCATCTTCCTCTGACAGCTGTTAAATCTCAGGAGGAGTGAGGTAGCCCTGGGTCCAGCAGGAGTGGTGGGTGAGGGGACACCTACGCTGCCCGCTCCTCGCACCACACTCCCATCCCATGCACAGTATTTGGTGTGGTGAGAGTCTGGAAGCTATTCACCCCTGACATTTCCAGTGAAATAGCTAGAAAACATTGTGCCTCAGCTGGCCTTTTTCCACGTGTCCTTCTGTGATCATAGTTTCAATACTACGAAAAAACCTATTGGGATACTTTGACCATTAATGTCAAATTTCTCCCTTAGATGAGCACTACCTCATCTTTTTGTAGCAGTAAAGTGATGACCGTTTTCTGGAGATCAGGGGATAAGTGCACTCTGTGACACCTCATCTCATAAAATACTGCCATACAAATTCTTGGTTTCCTCTGGAGTAAAATACCTGCAGGTACTGTGCCAGCAGCCTAGAGCCGTCACTCTCAGATAGAAAGCATCTCAGGGTCTGCTGTGTTCAGTTCCTCAATTTCAGCCGTTGCCTAGACGCAAAATCCTCTCCCTCATGTAACAGAAAACACGACACATCCCAGACCAGGGGTTCCTGTAAGGTCAAGCTCATGAAGGTCTACTTCTCCTCCTCCCCGTAGGAAGAGCCAGTGCAGCTGTCCCACTAGCAAAGGCAGTCAAAGCAAAGAAGGAGCTGAACTTCATCTGCTGGCATTCACTGGCCAGGGTATCAAATTAAGCTGTCAAAGGCAATTGTGAGTCTTCCTTCTGCCCTTCCTTCTGAAGGGGGCCTGACAACGTGTAGTTCTCATCAGTCCCTGGTTTTGTTTTTTTCCTCCTTTCCCAACAACCTGATTTTTCTACTCCAAAGCCTTTCCTAGTGGTTTTCTGTATTTCCCTTTTATGGACAGTCCCACTTCTTCTTTCCTTTCCTAGTGGTTTTCTGTATTTCCCTTTTATGGACAGTCCCACTTCTTCTTTCCTCTCCCCACGCACGCTTCTCTCCGAGGGAGCAGCCCTGACAATGGCTCTCTGCTTGGGATAATCTCCGGGCAAGGCACAAGCTCCATTGTTTTCTTTCCTTTCTGGCTCGTCCTGCTTGTTTCCCATACTCAGGCATATTAATATTCCAGCACTGATTTTCATTGTTTATCTTTTGTTGGAGAACATTTGCCTTCTGTCTCATTTAGAAAAAAGTGATATCAGTGCCAGGTTTTTAACAGAATGAAGGCTTCTTCTCTATTTTTGTTGGAGCCACTTTAAAGCTCGGCTACTTTGGATTGCAGGATATGCAAACCCCAAGAGGCACAAACATGTTGGGTGTGCAAGTCAGATAATTGCATATACAAATGTCCAGTTAAACGCATGTCTGGTGATCTGCATTCCTAAATGCACGATCGCTGTATACCATCACGTCAAATTGGAGCTGCATCACAGGGAAGGTGCAATGTGAGTTTTACGGCCGCTGCACAGCAGCGCAGGGCAGAGGAGACGGTGCACTGACAAATGTGTCCTGCATTTCTGCATGCAGTCCTTGCCTTCTGACATTCGCAGATTTGTCCCTTAATCTCTGTGGTGCAGGATTTGCTGTCAAGAAACATTGTCTGGGATGAGCTGTTGGGATTCAGATTATCAACTAAACATTAATTATTCTTCTGACTAAGCCCTCAACAGCTAGGCTAGATAATACAGATGTAAAGAAAGAAATGAGTATGACTCATGTTCACTACTTGAAAACTAGAATGAATCATGCTGTAGGAGCAAAATCATATACCATAAGCATAAGAGAGCCAGATCCTCAGCTGGGGCTGGGCTGTGTAATGCCACATACACCAAAAGACTCTTTCCCCGGTCTAAGTCCCCAGACTGCTTTGTTTATTCTGAGCACCCAGAGAGCAATTCCAGATAATGACAAGATCAGTCAGGTTGTGCTGAGGAAAGCTGAAGCTGGAATAACAAATAAGATCTGTTAATCTTTTGCAGTGGAAAACTATTTTATTTTTAATCATGCTTATGCAAGAAACTGCTCAGACAGACAGAAGTAGTATAGGCCCTTGGAGAAGCTGTAAGGAGTGCCTACCCACTCACCAGGAAAAGTATCAATACAAAAAGCATCAGAGCTTTTTGAAACAACAGCAAGCACACCTATCCTTGTAGCTATAAGTGAGAGGACCCAGGTCTTCAGTTTGGGCAACTCGGGGCAGCACAACTGACCTCAACATGGCTTTATATTTGTATCCTTGTGTTCCATCTGTGGTAGACATGGCATCGTGCTTAATTTCATCGTAGTGTTTTCTTTGTATTCAAATGGGCTAGAGGTCAAGTATTTACATTTCAGTATACACAACTAAATGCTTTTAAACTCAAGTCTGGGTTTTAAAATCTCAGAATAGAGCCATAAAGAGCTAATGAGAAGAATAAAAATCAGATAGTTAAAAAATGATGTAAGGTAGAGTCTTAATTTTTTATTATTAAATTCACAGCATATTAAATATTAAGTATTCATAAACTTTGTTTTGTGCAGTGATAAATTAATAATATCTACATAGACATGTTCTTTTACAACAGGGAAGCTAAGAAACATAGTACCAGAGGACCTTGTGTTGACAACTGAAACTATTAGAATAGACTCCTTAATCTTCAATCATAAAAAGTAGATAATGTTATTTCTTATTACTATTAAATGCAGAGTGCCTTACTAGGAAACGTATATGTCATTACTAAAAATAACTACCAGAGTATGTTTTGCACAAGGAAGAAAAAGATGTTAGCAAATTATATCTTGAGATAAACTCTCTGAAATGTTCTCTGCTAATCTCTACCGTATAAAAATTGCTTCTCAACTTACTCTTCTGTTAGCCCATAACAGGTTGCATAAGGCTCATGTCCAAGGACAGAAACAGTTATGCTTTAACATGGTATGTTGTACTTTTGGGGATAGTTACCAGTTGCTAATGCCCCCCAAATGCAAACTGCTGTATATGCTTTCTGTGTTACTGAAAAATGTCTGCCGACCTCTGCTTGGGCAAGGGATGACAGACTTTGTGTTGTCCTTCTTGTCTATAAACAGCGAACAATGCTTCCTTGATTAAAACCAGGGGGTTTTAGTAACTTTTGTTGAGGATTTAACAACATTTTTCATTCACATTTCCTGTGGTTCATAAATACGTGGAGGTGGGGGTAACTTCCAGGCCAGTCTCCTCAAAGACTAATTCCTTGTCTGCAAAACAGGCCTTAGAGATGCATTTCAGAATGAAACGTAGCCTAAACGAAGGAATTCTGGTTTTAAGTATTTATACATGACCCAGACAGCAGACCCATCCACTGGCTATGGGTATATCTACCATTGCATAGGAGCGGTCTTTGAAGACAGGAGTCTGCAGGAGCCCCTTCACTGGGAAGGTCATGCAGCTCGTAAGGAGCGGTTTCAAGCATCTCACACCCACGATCAACCCTCTTCCAGAAACGGGTAGGACAAAACATTAATTTCCATGAGCACAAAATTTTTGAGTCATGGTACTTTAAATATTTTTTTTCCAAACTCGCAGTCAAAGGAGAGATTTGTATGGACTGTTTTGAATGGACAAACCAAAAGAAGTTACCTTTGGACACATTTTAGCCCTCAAAACCTATGCAGTGCCTTCTGTGTGTGTCTTCTCAGCTTGCCAGCCCCTGACCCCACATGTTGCCCGGCCGGGGCTGGCACTGGCTCCTCTGTGGTGCTGCTGCAGGGACCAGAGCTCATCCATCTACACCCCAGGAGTACACCATGGGTCTCGTGCAACTGCTGCCCCAGTTTTTTTTCTTGTGATCCTGAACCAGAGGCTTGGGTAAGGACGCACTGGAGCAACACGTGCTCTCATTGTCCGTTTTTAACGGGCGTACGGTCTGCCCCGGCCAGCTGATGGGAACTAGGACATGCAGAGGAGTGCGTCCTTCTCACTCAGCTGCTGCGACGGCCTCGGAGCCAGCTGGAGTGTTGAGGAGCCAAGCAGCTCCCTGCCAGCCTGGCTCCCGGGGCCAGCTTTAGGCACAGGTGAAGTCAGCAGTTGCCTGGAGAGGCAGGCTGGTGGAGGCAGCAGAACCGCAGCCGCGAGAGGACGAGTCGTGCCCCAGGGTGCAGCAGCAGCTGCTGCTCCCTGACAGGCTTCCCTGGGCCCCGTGCTCCCCTGCGGCACAGCCCCTTCCCCTCTTTCTTCCCCGTTACGGGGGATCTGGCTGCCTGCCCACAGCCCTGCCCTTGCTCTGCCTTGCCCGGTGCTGCCTCTCACTCGGGGCTGGCCTCGCCACCGGGACCCGCATCTCATACTCTCCCTTAGAGCCACAGCAGGGACAGCAGGGACCATGGTCACCTCCTCTTTGGTGTCTGGCTTCCTCCTTATGGAAAAGAGGCTTCTGCCTCCCAAAAAGCATTCCCAGAGGTATGCCGTGAGCCCAAGGGAAACCTGACTGTGCTTCATTGGATGCAAAGCCTAAAACCAGAGGGAGAGCAAAGGTGGTGGGGAGGAAGGCTGGGCTCTCCTTCCTGCTTCAAGAAGTCCTTTCAGAGGCTCTGCGTTCACTCTCGCGCAGGGAGGATGTTCAGTGGTGAAAACTCCTCCCCACTCATGCAGCCAGGCCAGGCTCTGTGGGTGCTGCTTTGGGAAGGTGAACACAGGGTGGTTGGCACGTCCCATCGCCATGCTCAGCTCCTCCGAGCCCTGCACTGTATCGCAGATAGCTTCTGCCAAAAACCACCTGCAAGAGGCTGCCAGGCATCAATCCCTCTCTTAAGTGCTTCATAACCTGCTCTCAGCCACACAGATGGAGAGCAGTGAGGGGCCGATGCCATTCTCCATGTGCCAGCCAGGAGGCACTGCTTTTTCTGTTATATTAAAGAATAGGGAGGAAACATCCCTAAGCAAGAACATCAGTGTCCCCACCTTCCAGGTGGGCATCACTGACATGTCAAGATTGCAAAACACACTGCGGGCACACCCCAGTTGATGGGCAGCCTGGCTTCAGGTCCCCAGTGACCTGGGGGCACAGCTCCTAAAACAGATGAGCCTGACCACGCGGGCATCCCAGCAGACAAGCTGAACTTCAGCTACAGATAAGCAGTGCTGTCGGAAAGTGCCTTCTTAAAATGCTGTGCTTCTTGGGACACCTAGAGAAGGCATAAAAAAAGGTCTTCAACTGATAGGCATTAGTGGCAGGGAAGGCAAATGAGTTATCTGAGAAGCTAATGGGGTTCAAGTGGGATAACCCCAGGCTGACAGTGGCAGATACCATCGATGAGACACCTGGTCAGGAATACCTCTACTGCGCAGCACGGGTGTTATTGGCTCCGCACGATGCAGGATAGCAGGATTAGTGGAGACCTCCACCTGGCCGAATTTAGGGTAAGCTCCTCAGCATTTAGTCCCAGGGTAGTTTAAATAGTTTTCTGCTTAAGGGATTGGCTCTGAAAATCCGTCTCTTAAGCACTTAAGTACAGGTCGGCTTGCTGGCAGCGACCGGCCTCATTTGGGCTGCGCGTTCCCGAAGGCGATGCTCAGCAGAGGGCTGGGAGCTCCAATGTGTGCTACCTGCGGGGACAACCTCCACGTCACTCCTTTTGAGCTGCTTCGAGATCGCTGCCAGTCGCCGCGCTGCCTCCTCCGCAGCGAGCTGGGGTCAGGCTGTGCCAGGCTGCCGTCCGCAGCGCAGACAACCGTGCCGAAACACAGACGGAGAGGGGCTGCGCTTCTGCGGGGAGCAAGGCTGCTCCTCTCCGCTGTCTCCCAGAAGGGCTGCTGCCGAATTATACCTTCCCAATGCTTCATCAAGCAGCTCTGTAGCTTTATTTTTTTTCCCCATTTCATTGTGATTTTTCCACTGGTCCAGATTTCTGTGATGCACTTACAAGATGCTTTGTCATTATGTTCATTTTCATTATAAACCTGCTCTAGCTGGACCTCTCCAAAGGAGCTAAAGTGTATAGGCAACAAGCTTTTCATTTGTATACTTGGGAGTCTTTTGGTCAAGTAAAGCTGCTGTATGTAAACGTCGCATTCACTGCATAACAATTGGAGTGAAGTTTTTATGCACAGGGCTTTTTATTTTCCAATCAGCAGCCGAGTTGGGACTTTTGGGGTAAACTGGTAGCTCTGGGCAGCTTTGAAGCATCACAAGTGGAGGGTTTTGTCTCCAGAAGATTTACTAGCAGCGATCTTTTCTTCAACCGTTTTATTAGCCTCCTTTTACATATGTATAGCGGTGAGGGGAAAAAACCTGTTGTTGGTGAAGTACAGAGCCTATTTCCCCTGCGGTATTCACACAAAAAAATTGTGTGAAAAATTGTTGCCCAGGGCGCCCCCAAATCCTGAAATTTAGCTTAACACTGTGAGATTTTCAAACCCTTCAAGCCTTCTCCACCCCCACCCCCCCCGCTTTTAAAGGTTGAAGCTGGGGTAACAAATTCAGTGGCGAGAATGGACGCCCTGCCCTTGGCTTCAGCCGGCACCACCAGAATAAATCTGGGCCCCCCAGCCGAAGTGCTGAGAAGTTTTCACCCGCTTAACACGGGTTTTATAATTTTAATTCGCAAGTTCTTGTTGAATTGAGCCCTGTTGCGTGGACAAATTGGACAAGAAAAGTTTAAATGTTACCACTTTGGCTTCTCCTCAAGTGGTGCTGAGCACAGATGTTTGCGGGGGCCATCATGTCCCTATAAGAATGGGGGCTTTGTGTGCATAACCTTACAAAGGGCAGAATAGCCCTGCTTTTCTGCCAGCCACGGGATCATCCTATCTTTATGTGTTGATTTATTAGGCCAGGGATGAATGAAACCGTAATTAATATTACTGAAGCATTAGAGTCTATTTAATTTAAATGCCACTGAATATTTCACTTTCAGTTGGGAGTGACAATGTGTTCGGGACTGTTGGTGAAAGCCTCAGCCATCTGTTACCCTTACTAAGAAGGGAAGACAAGAGAGACACAGGGAGACAGAGAGCATTGAGCTTTGTGGCTTTTCCAAGCCTCCAGGATCATCATTCAACTCAAGGGCAGCCAAGAAACATTCCTGCGCACTGGACCCTTGGTGCATAGGGGAAAGACCTGAACGGGTGTAGGGGCAACGCGTCTCCCCGAAGGATGGAGAGAGAGGGAGAAAGATGGAGATTTACATTACATACAGAAGTACATACCTACACACAAGTATATGCGAGGGTGTGCATCGACATCAAGCGCCACGGCAGTAGAAGGAGGGTAGAGCAGGAAACTGGCCAACTTGCAGATGGTCTAGAAATATTTTCAAAAGGTGGGAGGGAGGAAAGGGTCAAGGTAAGGTTTGAATGTTGGTTTTAATTAGCCTAAGGAGTGAGGTTCTGGTCCAGCTCCACCACAGCAAACCTCCAGGCTTTGATTTGATGGGCATCACGACTTTGGGAGCACTAGACGTTCCCTATGAGCTGCTGCTGTGCCATGGTCTCCGCCAAGCTAAAATGAAAAAACGAGGGGAAAAAAGAAAGGGCGGTGGCGTAGGCAGCAGCCTTAGTCCCTGAGAAACGCTGTGCAGCACCAAACGAGCGGCCGGTGGAGCATCGCCTTTGCTCCTGTGGCGATAGGGAGGACGTGGTGGGTCCCCGGGCGGAGCGAGGTGCTGGGGATGCGGGCGGGAGGAGCATGCTGGCGCCGGGGCCGTACGCGGGAAAGGGCAGGGCAGGCGTCTGTGTGAGACCGCGGGTGGGAGGCTCCATCGTCCGTGGGATGGTAATTAGCACAGTGGGTCTTCTTATAATTGGGATCATTTGTTCTCCCAGTTTTTCTCCTGCGAACGGATTTCGTGCCAGAGGGAAACAGTGTGACTCACACCTTGCCATGCCAATTAGCTGATAAACATCAAATGTAAACAAAGATGGCCTAATTAAGACTAGTAGCCCAACCTCTACATGCATCTTGTCAAAATCCCACCAGCCTTTCGCATCCAGAGCTATTTTCTTGTTTGCTGGGACTAAATTAGCAGCTTTGCACAAGAACCACTTCTCTTTGAGAGAAGCTCACAGCAGGTAATGAGGAAAACCGGCCGCAGGAGCGATGTCACCCCCTCCGTCTCAGCGGGGACAGACGGGGCGAGCGCTGCCTCCAAGCCCCACGCCGGGGCTGAGGGCAGGGATTTGTCCGCCACTGGGTCATGATGCGGGCTGGTGACTGACCCAGCAGCCACGTCTGGGGGTATTTGCTCAATTTGTCTTCCCAAACGCTGCTGTCTGCACGCAAAATCTGTAATGTGTGTGTCTCCTGCTGCTCTCACCTGCTGTGAAAATTCATCAGTCAGAGCCCACCGCTTACGGCGGGCCCGTCCCCCGGCTCGCAGCCCGGGGAGTTATTTGCACTTTGGAGAGGAGGTGTACGACAGCGACACATCCGAGCGGCAGCGTTTCACACCCACTTCGCACCGGAGCGAAGGATCACACAGGTGAGCTGTGGCAGGGAAACAAGCCCATGGAGGAAATTTTATTCCAGGAGGTATCCTAATGAAATCCGTAGGATTGTTTCATGGCAGTAAAAAAAAAAAAAAGGCCAGGAAGGAATCTCAGTGGGTCGTCTGGACCACCCTCTGCCCCTAGACAAGATCCCCTGGGTCCCTGCGGCTTCCATCACTCACCCCAGCAGCCTGTGCTGGTGTCACTTTGGCCTTACTGTCAGGGAAGACTTGCTTCAGGTTTGAGCTGAATCTCTTTGCTGCACACTAGGCACATTTGCCTACCTAGGATGAACACAGAGTTCAAGTCCTTCTCTTCCCCTTTGTGACCATCTTTAACATACTTGAAGGTTGTCATAATCTCTTCCTCCCCAGCACCTTCTACTCTTTTAAGCTCAGCAACCCCAGCGGCTACTGTCTTGCTGCCACTGTGGTTTTGCAGCATCTCTTACCCTACCTTCATCTGAACTACATTGCCCGAGAAAACCTCTGGTAAAGTGCTGCCTTCCTCAGGTGAGAAAAACCTGGAGGCAGGGGTAAGTCCACCACTTCTGCCTGTGTGGCAGGACTTCCCCTGTCATAGGAAATAACTGGAGTGGTTTAACACAGTTTGTTCTTGACAAATCCTGTCGGTACCTACCCCTCTGGGTATCTGCAAGTGGTTGTACGATTATTTGCTCCAGCACTTTCCTGGGGTTGAAGTTTGGTTGCTTTGTCTAAAACTCACCAGTGCCTCTTCTCCCAGTGTAAAGGTCCTCTACAATCCCTCGGTGAAAACCACTGATGTCTCTGAGCACACTTTGGGTCCTCTGCTAACCATCGCAGGCAGCTGGGGAATAACCTCTCACACCATGTCAGTGAGAGCGATAAAACACTGTTGATACTCCCCTGCTGCCCACAGAAGATTACAGCAAATAACTCTGACAAGTTACCTGTTCTGGTTTAGTCTGGTTGAACCGACGTCTCGTTCATCCACACATGAGAAAGGGACCTACAGCTTTGAGAGGGGGTAGCAATTAGTTACGCCTCGCACTCGCTGTTGGGTACCCATCTTCCTTACTGCCAGTTACGGAGTTGATGTCAGCGTCTCTGTAAATGACAAGGCTCATTGAAAGGAAGGATGAGGGAATGCAGGAAAGGCAGACATGGTGCAATTGCAAAGGGTGGCCAGTCACAGCCGGTGCCAGTGGTGTTTCCCTCCCGATCCCTGCTTGCAGATGCTCCAGAAATGAGCACGGACCCTCCCCACTGGTATGACCAGGTTTAGGAAGCGGGACTAGATGGATCAGCTCTTTATAAAGAGGGAATGGAAGGCATATCTTTTCACAGAGCAAATAAATGTAATTCTGATGTCATTTATTAAAGAACCTTACAGCCAAGCTCTCAAATCTTTGAAAGTTGTTGTCTAGTTTGCAAATTATCCTCAGAAGGATTGAACTCCAGGCACTTCTGCTTTCCAGTGAAGGCAGGAAGGACATGCTGGGACCTGGCTAGAGGAGTGAGCGAAGAAGAAGCTTCACACCAAACTGCTGCAGTCCCAATTGGTGCAAAAGTACAAAAAAAAAGTGCAGAAATATGTTTTGCACTAGGAGTGTGGGTGTACCCACAGCTCACATCAGTGTAGATGTACTTACAGCATGGAAGTGAAGATGTGAAGCTACCTCGGCTGTTTTAGTGGAGAAGTCATCTAATATGTAGTAAGAGAACAATCTCATGACCCTTCATTAGTCTGGCGGGGTTCGGGGGAAGACAATTCACAATAACGCATAAAGCAGACCCTTGTCAGCGGTGTCAGTAGGAAGTTTTTATGTTTCATGGACTTTTGTTGTCTAAAAACGTTTTGAAGAGAGTGTACCAGCTGATCAGCAAAGTAACATAATTATGCCAGATGACAAAGCATTTTGCATGTGTGAGTTTCTCCACTGGCAGAGCCCAAAACAACATGTAGCCTCATAACTTTTTAAATTCCAGTCAGATCCCGCATGCTCTCCCCACCGGCCTCCAGCTGACTCATCCTTTTCAGAATATTTCTTTTCATTACTGTGTCTGTAGGCTGCACATCCCGGAGCCGGAGCCAGATCAAGCTGGTACTAGCCAGTGCGGTGAACCAGCGTTTCCCCGTGGTGGTCTCATCAGTTTCTGCTGAATTTCAGCTTTCACTGAAAAGGAAAGGGGAAAAACAAAAAAAACCACAAGCTCTTTAGGAATGAGGAGCAAGCTTTGTGACTGTGGCCCCATGGAGGGCTGCTTCACCGACATCGTAGGGAAAGAGAACTGACGGGAAAGCGTGATTGAACCACAGAGGGGACCTGACTGAACGACAGAGGGGACCTGCGACAGGTCCTGGCAGCAGTGATGGCAGCGTCATCCGCGGGAGCTGCAGCTGTCTCCCCTTCCGCACCCACATGGCCGGACACCCGGCACGGGGACGCTGGAGGGGAGATGCCCAGCACAGGTTTACAAATCAGGCTGCTGCGAGGGTGAAGCAAGCTCGTGCAAACCCCACGCTGATGTCCTTGCCCTGGGGTCCCGTGGCGGGGGGAGCCCCTTGGCTACGTCGGGGCCCATCGCCCTGAGGCTGCTGCCCCTGCACCTGCCCTGCCTGGCACAGCCGCTCTGCACCAAACAGACCTTTCTCCGCATGGGAACCGACAGGAAAACGATGCTCGTCAGCCAGAAATGCACCATGTAAGTAGAAATGGAAGATTTCCAGTTCCTAAAGAGCTATCAGTGAGCATTTTCAAAGTGGCGTTAAAGAACACTTTGAAGTACAGCCGATGATTTAAAAAAAAGCGTTTGGGGGATAAATCCATTTCTTGTTCCAAAGATACAAACTAAGCTTCATTTTACTAAATATAGGCATGTAAGGCATGGCAAAATTAATCAAAACTCTCAATCATATCTCCCAAAGAGATGTGTTGTGACAGGACACCGGCAACCCCATGAAAATAGGGGCTCGGTATTCCAGTACTTACACGCACGAGTTACCTCCATAGTGTAAGCAAAGCCACCAGATCAAACGCTTGCAGGGCTACACCCATCGCATTGGCAGCTTACACCAGGTCGCTTGGCAGGATCTTTCCCACCGGGAAGGCTCCCGGCACCTCCTCCGTGCTGATGGTGAGTCTCCAGAGGTTAGATTTTCCTCCGTCAGAGATCAAGTAGAAAAATAATGTTAAAAAAAAAGCTTTATTGATTCAGTTATATTAAATGATCCCCTTTGCAGCACACTTTACACTAAGCCTCCAAATCTGACATCTCTTTGAAAGCCCTTTTAATATATCCAATTATAGATTTTCAGCAACTTTGTGGAATGTCGGCTTTCCTGGCGACTGACCCCAGAAAACACCATTGAAATCAGGAGGGATTTTGCTGTTGAGCTCAGTGGGGGAGGATCAGGTCCTACATAATTTTATTGTCAGCAATGATGACCTCTCTTCACAAATGAAGAACACCCATCCTGAACCATGGCCTTCAGAACGTAAACCATTTATTTTTATAGCTGGATCCTTCCCCAAGTGGGATATTTTGTGCATGGTTAACTTATCCCAGGGCTTTAAATGCTTGCCAAGTGGCTTTAATAGCAGGATGTTGTTTAAAAAGATTGGGAAGGATTGTGGGCAGTAATAGAGATAATTGCCAAGGAGAGATAAATGAATCTTCAATCTCAAACCAACTTGGCTTTATCATTGGGTCAGGAGGGAAGATCCAGAAAAATCCCCTGTCTAAGACTAAATGTGTAATGATAGTTTGGGATTTAGGGAAGTTGGCAGCTGTCGAGATTTTTTGATAAAAACATCTTTTGAGGCCTAATACAGGTTTGGATTCCATATAAAGGCATGAAAGCCCCTTTTCACTGCAGGGATTTGGCGTCGTGAAATAAAAATGCTGGAGGTGAATTTCTGGGAGAGGAGCAGACAGCAAGTGATGCCTTGAACTGTGAGTTTTGCGGGCTGCACCGGGGTAGTGAAACTGCGCGCGAAGGGGATGAGCGCAGAGCCAAGCAGGTAAGGAGTGTTTTGCAGGACACGGGGCACCTGCAAGGGAATGGCTACCCCTCGGATGCCCCTTGGCCACCCCTCAGTCACCCCTTGGCCACCCCTCAGCCATCCCTTGGTCCCCGGAATGGCTGGGACATGCCAAACCCGAAGCTTCCCTTTCTGCTTTGCAAGTAGAAGAGACAGCATTTCCAGAACATATTCAAGCGTATTTATTTATTTATCATTCACCAGGGAAGGGAGAGGTCAAAAGCCAATCATTTTAATGAGAAATTATCTTACCTTATCATGCAGAATAAGGTACTGCATGACGCAGAGACTTTTCGGGTCAACCTCTTTAAAAATGAGTTGTCGAATAAAGACTGCTGAAGAAGAAAAAGCGAGGGCTGACTTCAGACAGGTCTCCTCTGCTAGGAGCTGGAGGGGGTTGAGGCGGAGTTTCAGCTTTTCTCCCTCTGTGACATCCCCTTTTTCCTCGCCTGCTCTCAGACAGCACCCCAGGCAGCTGGGCTCTTGCTGCTCTCTGGGGTCCAAGCCACCCAGAGTGACTTCTGCGAACACTCACAGAGCTTTTAAAAGGGTGGGGAAAGGCATTTTAGAGAGAGATAACTGATTTTTCAGCGAAGACCTTACCCAGCTGGGGGTGGGAAGGGACTTCTGCTATGTAATCAGTGAATGTGGAGCACTCGTGGGGCTTTCATGAGAGTGGAAAAGGCTTTTTAGAGAATTATAACTTATTTTTCAGCAAATAACTTTTCCAGCTCAGGGTGGGACTTTTCCCAGTTATCTTCTTACCAGGCTGCTTTTCTCCTTTCTAGACCCTATATTCTGATTCTATGGGAATAATGTGGAGGAAACCCACAAATGCTGTACAGGGGGAGGCCTGACAAAATTACTTCTCCCTGTATGATCTAAAAAGGAAACTGTGACCCAATTTTTCCAAAAGCAACATCAAAAAAAGCAGAGCAACATGACATGACCAACAAAATACAGGCCACCTTTGGATTAAAAAGCCACTATTCCAAACCTCCCAGCTACTTCCCATGTTTGCAAATGCCCCCGAGAGATGGACAGAAGCCATGAGGGAGGTGCATGGTTTGGCATGATAAATCCTTCTCCATATGCAGAGTCCAGAAGGAGTGTCACTCTTGCAAGGTTTATGAAAACAAAAGCAGTCAAACACAAGCTATGAAATAAAACTGGGGCAAAAACATCCCAAAACATGGAAAAAAAGATCCCCTGCCAGTGAGGACAACTGCTTGTCACCCAGAAGGAGAGCCTTCCCGCCGGCGTATGAACGACAGCCCATTCCCAGCTCAGGGACCTGCCTTTTCAGACTGGCGTAGCCCCTCTCCTGGAAGTGGCGCAGCCTCCCCGGCCGTCGGCTAAACTACCTCAGGCTCCTGTTCACAGCCCGCTTGCCTTTAATATTGACATGCTCACACTTGGCGGTATTATTCGGAGCTTTGGGTCTGATGATCATACTTACATGGCTGACACCCAGACCTACTTGCCTATTCCTGCGGATTCCCGTGAAGTGCTGTCATGGCTTATTACCTGTCTATCTGCGCTTCAAGCCTGGGTGACTTTTAATTTTTTGAAGCTTAATGCTGGGAAAGTAGAATCGCTTCAGATTGGTTCAGTTCACCTCCTGGATGTGCAGATTTGTGATATATAATACTGTGTTACACACAGCTTGGGAACTAGTTTCACTGCTAGGCTCTTAAAAACGGCCTTATTTTATCTAAAATAAGCCTTTTCAGAAGCGTATCAGCAGGAGGAGAGAAGGGAAAACTTCTTCATTGGATTTCGGAAGCTTCTGCGGCTTTTGTTCCGTGTTGCTTGTCAGGCTGAGGAGCCCTTGTTCATGCCTCGGTCTAATCCAGAGTTGTGTATAGGAGCTCAGTGATAATTGGAAACTCTTCTCACTCCAGCATTTTCAGCTGTTGTAAAAGTCTGCAGCTAATGTCATAACAAGAATTAAACTGTCTCATCATATTACACCCGTCTTAGCTGACTTCGCTGGCTATTAAGGTGACAGCGCATTGATTTAAAATTTCTGTTAATTGTTTACCCCTTCTTGCAGAGGATTTCTTGAGGGTTTTGTAGCGATCTGCAGGCTTTCCGGAGCTGTGGATTATCTTTGAGTTCAGCTTTATATGGACTTACAAAAAAATATCCTCTTTGACTGGATCACACCAAGTAATACCCTCAGTCCGTGGATTTCTTTGGCACATATATTCCCTGCATGGGTCGCTTTTAAAAATAAGCTAGCGGAGAAGGCATGACTGGTTTTGATGTTACCAGACTTTAAGAGACTTCTTTCCCTTGCTGATTTTTATTTGTATTTATCTCCCTCAGTTCTTCTGGCTGCTAATAGCAGCAGTGTCTTTTCAGATGAACAAATATACTCACCCTGCCTACAAAACCTTTCACTTTGTAGGTTTAACAGAGAAAATGATCTGTACCCCCCTCCACTAAACAGACCTTACAGCCCATCATCCTCAGGCTTCCACTTTTGGGGTGAATAAATCGATCTCTGTGTAAGGCCATGGTAACAAACTTTTTACCTAGAGTTGGGAAGGAAAATTGCTTTGTGCCGTATGCTGTCTCTCTGACACGAAATGAGCATCACCTCAACAGGAGTCTGGCATGCTCAGAGATTGCAGAGCTGATAAGTAGGGGGCATTTTATTTTTTTTTCCATGATCTAGCTCTCCAAAGCCATAAACCACGTATTTCTCCACAGATATTAGAAAAAAAACCCTTTATTGTCTCAAATAGTGTGAGTTTTATTCACCCTCTTCACTGAGGGTTGAAACTTTCCTCACCTTCTGCTCCACTTCGTTGTGCTTTCTCTCACAGGAGCAATTATTGAATGGGAAACAGGAAGATGCCAACTTGTCCTAATGAAAATATATTCCGGTTTAAGGGAAAAAAAATTAATCAAATAGGTAATAAATATTTATTTGTGAGTTTAAAATCCCATTTTTTCTTGTCCCAGATGCCAGGGACTTTGGATCAGACCTCATGCTCGTTCTTGGAATGTGACCGTAGCTAATGGACTCCTTCCTAAGGAGACCCACTCTGCCTTCCCCAGGCAAGAAGTGCTGTTCCCATAACTAGCCCTTCCCTCGCCCCATCTCCCACTAGTTCTTTTTTCACTTTTTAGTTAAAAAAAATGAACTTGTGCCTGAGCTTCAACCGGATTTTAAAATTCTCTAGCGGCCAGTACATTTTACAGAGTTTATAGCTTATAAACACGATTGTAAATTGTGAAACTCTTCCTGGTTATTTGAGTTCCCAGCGTTTATGCCTGGGGAAAAGCAAAGTCTCCCAACTGTCATTAGAGAGCACTTCATTAGAAAAAAAACATTCACTATTTATATTTTGAGCAGAAAAGTGCCACTCACTTGTATGAATAAAGCATGTGCTTTCCCAGGTTGCTGCTGGCTGTTCCCTGCACACCGGTGGCCTCGGCCAGCTCCGGCACCGACGCGTGACAGAGCCTGGAGAACAGAGAGGGATTTGCTGTAACAGCTCCAGCAACAAGTACGGCTGCCGGATGGCGCTGAGGGCTGCCAGGGTGCTCTCGGCATTAAAGCAGTGCCAGTAAGGTAGCCTACATTTAAGATGAACCTTTCTGCCTCACGAAAGCATTGCTTGGTGCATAACGGCGCTTTAGAAGCCTCTTGTTTCATTCCTGTTTTGACGAACTTCTTTCTCTTTGATGTTCATCTGCAGTTTAATCGTGATAAAATGCACACAATGGTTAGATTGCGGAAGAGAAAAAGGTGCTGGGAGAGCACAATACAGCACATTATCCGCTGTCTCCCCTATGCCGCTCGCTTGGCAGGCGGCAGTGGTGAGAGCAAACCGGGGTGACAGCCCGGGGGGTCCTGGACTCGCACCGGCTCCCGCCACAGCGACAGCCGAAAGCGGGCTCACAGCAGAGCACCGGGCACAGCCAGGCCCTGGGAAAGGCTCGCTGCTGCCTGCAGCCTCCCCACTGCTGCCGGCGGCCGTGACAGTGCAGGGCTACGCTGCAGGGTCAGTCCTGGTTCCGGGTGTCCTCCCCGAAGGCCTCCCTTCTCCAGCCGCAGGGAGCAATGGCCAGCCTCAGCGTGTGGCACGAGGCGAGCAGGGTGCACCCCAGCTCCCTTGCTACACGTCAACATCCCATGTCAGCACCCCACACCAGCATCGCCCACATCCCACATATGCCTCTAGCGCGGGAAGGTGAAACTTTGAGGAAACGCACCCCGAAGCACCGGGATGCTCCCGGCACGGGGTAGTGCTCCAGCACTTCCCAAGCTGCTAGTGCTGGTGGGTTTTAAGGAGCCGGGTGGAACTTGCTGCTGATGAATTAGCTCCTCCATGGTCTAAGTCCACTGGGACCAGCAGACCGAGGTGGCCCGGTGACACCCCCATGACTCAGCTATCGCCTTTGCCCCCTCCTAGCCCCAGCCCTGCCCCTGGGCAGTGACTGCTCTCAACTGCACCATGGCACACGCCAGCTTGGGTCACATCACAGCACATGCCATCCCTGGTCACATCTCAGGACATGCCAACCCGGGTCACACCTCGGGACACACCTGCCGTGGTCACACCCTGTCCCCGCAGCGGGCAGCGCCGCGAGGCTGGGGTGCAAGCTCCGCACCCTCCCAGGCTGGGCACACCCCCAGCAACATCTCGCACCCCGGACCCCATCTCAGCTACCACGATCCCAGAGCCCAGAGGGCGGGCACAGTATGTATTTGGGATATTTTTGTGCAGCACCAAAGCCAGAAGTCATTTTCTGTGAAGTTCCTTGTAGCATTTGGTAGCCCGGATCAGAAACGAACCCCAAGTGCCTTTTCCCAGGGATGGCTGAGATGGGTCCCGCTGTTCAAAGGCAGTTCTGCGGTTCACAAGGACACGTCTGTCCTGCCCGACCCATCCCACCGTCTGCAGACAACCCCCTGCGCGCAGTAAGGACAGAGTCCTAATGAACCCAGATACAATCTCATTTCTCCTTAGTGGCCTCTGCCACCAACAGCTATGTCTGAATTGTTTCTTTAGAAGCAAACCATAGTTAGATGTTCTGCAGACATCACTTCTTACCCGAGAACAGGTTTGAGGGTTTTTAAGTTTTCATTGATTTGCAGAGTTTGGGGGTCACATGTTTTCTGTATTTTTGCTTGGATTTTTAGCCTTATCTTATGACATCTGTACTTGCTGCCGGTCTGACCTACTTAGAGAAGCTAAAGACACTGAAGATTAAAATGAGCAACCCAGTTCAGTGCATATTTATAATTTCAAGGTCCTGACAGAAATGGCTAGTTTCTAATAATAATTTCTTGCTATTCAAAAACTAACTGTAACCTTGCATTCATAAAAATCTTATTTACAAAATAAAACAGTTTTGTTTGCCTAATAAGGTAAAATCTGTAAGCCCATATAACAGAACTGCACCTGAAATGTCTACCAGGATTTTTAACAACGCTGCTGATTAACCAACACCAATATCTCACAGTGTACAGCACGGTGTGCTACAGTCCCTGTCAAATATGGCTTAACTGTCACGAAAAAAATCTTCTTTTTTTTTTTAGGAATGCTTTCCACTGCGTCCCTGTTTCAAAACCAGAAAGAAAACAAGTCATAGCAGACTTTCTCTTGCAAAATGAATTTGTCAAGCTCTGCTGCATTTTGCTGAAGTGTAAGAAACTGAAATAAAAGTGATCCTAAAGTTAAGCAGCTGGCTTCAGGGCAGAGACTAGTGGGGATTTCTGTGAGAATATTTACTCTTCCTAAAGTCAGAGGTGTGGGTAGGATTTCTTGTTGCCAGACAAAATTATTCATGAGTCTAAGACCTTCCAAGACTGATTCCCTTCCCTATTGCTCGATACAGCTAATATTTAGATAATATTTTGCAGATACGAGGGAAAGTAGGAAGTCACTTTACAATTTTTAGACAGCATCTGGGCTCTCACTTTTATTCCATTACACTTTATAAATATATATATGTCTAGCTTTCGTAGCAAATGAAAATCGCCTGTGCTTAACAGCTTTCAGGAACATTCATGCAGGACCTGATCCAGAGCCTCTTCCCATCCCTAGGCCAGGGGCAGCAAGCTTCTGAAAATCAGGCAGAAGGTTTTGACGCAGGTCCTGGACACTGAACATCTACAAACACCTTCTTGCCTTGATAAAAAGTGCTTGGAGTGTAACGGTGTGTTTGCCTGGTATTTGAAGCCTTGGTTTGTGCTTGGGAGAGAACAGCCGCACTACTTAACAGTGCATTTTTCTGGCTTTTAATCCATATTATGAATCTCTCACCAAAGAGCTTTCCAAAATGATTACATGACTGTGACCATGGAATTAGTGTTTGAAAAGCAGTTGCTGTCTGTCTAATATTTTTCTGTATTTTTACCGCTTATGTGCAAGCTGGAAGACATTTTTTGCTACTTCTGATCTGCACTGAAGCAGCCTACACAAACTGCTGTTAAGATTCGTCGGGCTGATGCTGCCATGTGGGAACCTGCAGGTCCAGTTTTCAGTGACCCCTTCAGACACGGGTGCAGACCTGCTCTGCCACGATACCAGCCCTCCATGTGCGGGGGGGTATTTGCCGATACGCTTTGCTGGGCAATCAAATATAATTAAACATGTGCAAAATTAATGCGTGCAATGTTTTATTCCTGGAGGTAAAATCCATGTAGTAAAACTTCAGCATTCTACTGAGTGAGAGATTTCTGCTCAAAAATGCATTTCTGCAGTTTTCTCAATGAATTTCCTCAGGTGATTGATTTACAGATGGCTGAATAGTGGTTAAAAAAAGGGTGCACACAATCAACATAAATTACTAGTATTAAGCAAGCACCAAGATACTTGCAGAGTCTTTATTACTTTGGAGTATCTCCTGTCAGTAAAATAAAATTCTTGCATGTAACATGAGACAAAAGTCTTTTGCAAAACAGGGTATCAAACCTAACTGAGTCAAATTCGTCTCTAAGCTCTGTAATGCCAGGGCTGCTTCGCTCTGTTGTTGCCATAACCACACTTTCACGAGATATGATATACGAAGGTTTTTCCCAGCCAAAAATCAGTTGCATTTGTGGATGCTGTTTTATAATTAAGATACAGATTGCTGAGCCTGCAAAGTTTCAGGCGAAACCTTAACTCTGTGTACAGCGAGGAATCTCAGAACACCAGTGAAATCCCTTGCAAAACCACATGTGTATAAAAACGTATTTTTAGGAGCAAGGTCTGCAGGAGCATCCCTCAAGGACCATCTCCACACTCCAGCAGACACTGTCTGTCTGTCTGAGGGACAAGTCACAAAGAAATTGTCTTGAAGCCTGGCTGTGCCACCCTTGCAGAGCCGGAGGTCACTGCAGGTTTCGTCCCATGCTCTCAGGCTGGGATGTGCGGGCAGCACCCAATGCCCAAACCAAGCCTAACCGGATCTGTGGGACCCGAGACGAAGAGCCAGCTTGGTGTGCAGGCGGGTGGGCTGTGCGTGGCTCAGAGCTGGCTGCAGGCTCAGCATTTGTTCCCTTTGCATCCTTTCCCTCCAAGGATTCGGGGCTCTGGAAAGTTTTCTGCATTAAAGAGAGCTTGCCTTACCTTTTCAGGGAAGGGCAAATCGCACAAATCAGAGTTGGCTTATGCAGCTGCCCCCTCCTGCTAAACAGCGTATTTCTGTCTGTGTTTCACTGCTGTTTTCTACCCCATCTCCTTCTGCTCTACGTAGTCTGTCAATATTGGGTTTTCTTTCGTTAAACTTTCCTCTCAATATCTGTTCTTCCTCACTGATGGTTCCTCCCTTTACCACAGATTTTTTCTGTGTTTTGGTTTGATTCAAACTGAAACAACTAGAAAGGTATCTAAAAATAATGAATGTGGTTATACCTATTTACTATAAAGCACACAATTCATATCAGCTTCATTCTTTGGGTAGTATTTTTAGGGAAAATGTAACACTCCCTTAATTTCAGATCCTTTTTTAATCTTGCTTCTGGCATAGGCTCCAAGAGACGTGCACGTAACATAGATGCTTCATTTACTCCTCCAAATATACAAAGAATATGGCTATCTGCAATAAACATCGGTAAGGGCCTGACTGAAGACAAGAAAGAAAATCTGTTATAAAGCTGCTCTAAATTCCTTATATACCTAAGAATTTCAACACCTACGGATGTGCCAGAGCCTCCTTGTCACCCTCATGAACTGAAGAGCCTGGGACATACAATTATTCACGAATGTGATCTGCGTGTTTGTGCACAAACTGCACAGCAGATTTGGAAACAACAGTCTGAGGATGTTACGGCTGTTAGTCAAAATCTGGAGTAAAGGGGAGATTTTTATTTAAATGGGGGGATTCAGAATGTGACTCAGAGAGAAATCATGTAGAATACTGTGACTTCGTGCAAAACCCTTAGAAAAACACATAATTGTCTGGAAAACCTGGACATCCAAGTGCAAAATCTGCAGAATTTGCAGTATCTGAGTCATGTCTCTCTCCTTTTACCTGCAGATCGTGGATCGAGTAAGCGATGTCTGCGGCAAAAGACCGACCAGCAGACAGGGAAAGGGGAGGGCAATGCCTAAACTTCCTCAGAGAGACTAAGCTTTCCTCTGTGCAGCTTTTGTCTCTGGTTTTCACATTTAGGTGTAAATCTGGCTTTGGGCTATGATGCACACTTCTGCCAGATGTGATTAGTGTTAATCACATATTATTTAGATCAATATGGATCTCTGTTTGATGCACATAGCAATTGCTTGCTGCTCTGTATTCTCTAACTCTTTGTATTTAACAATATCAGTTATAAAAAGCAATTTATACCCAGGCCACAAACACCCTTACTCCCCAAAACCCCACTATTCCTGGTAATGTAAAGTCCTACTGCTCATAAAACAAAACTCAAAATGTTATAGTCCTGATATTTTTTTAATGCCCTAATAGTCCCTCTGATTTCACTGTTGATGAGATTTTTCACATCACACTATTTAGCGTTAACTGGGAATGCGTACCTGCAGAAATCAGCAGTGAAACAGCAGTATCAAATATTTGAAATGTACATCTCCAGGAAAGGCTCTGTCTCCCTGCCTACATACGAATACACATGTATATACATATGTATGTCTCTCCATCCCAGTGCTTGAAGCAGAAAAGTGTGGTTGCTACTGCAAAAATATATGTAGCACAGCCATACCATAATCAAATGTATGCTCAGACATGTTGCAGGCAGTAGCAGCAATTTACAGCCACATCGAATGCCATGGCTTCGGCTTCCTTAAGACATATTTCTCACACCAGAAAATGTAATTGCTGTTTCACTGTGTCTTCCCACATGGTGATCGGAAACGCTTCGGTAAAATGAAGCAACCTATCGATACCATATCTATCACAGATGAGACATCTACAAATACAGATCAGTGTAATCCAGTCATTGATTTTAGGATTCTCAGTCCTCCGAGGACTGTGACAAATCTATACATTGCCCCTGAGTGATAGAGTTTGCTTTTGAGTTTCTGATTTCATTGGGGAAACCGTGCAGAAGTTAATGGAAGCAGAGAGCGCTCTGCTGCTGCCCAGATGAGGAGCCCCAGGACCACGCGTGTGTCCTGCAAAACCCAACTGTGGTGCACACCAGTAATTAACAGCCAGACATTTGCAGACAGACCAACACCGTCTTCTTTTTGAAGACAAGAAAAAGAGAACAGTTTCAATATTAGCAAATATTCCGGCTTTGCCCCAGATTTGCCTGGTTTTGGAATCCACTTGTATTGTACAAGCATAGGTACCGTTCCTGACGGGGCTTGGTGAAGTGGCGATGTGAAGGAAGCATTTGGCTCTCAGTGCCAATCCGTAAATCTTGTTTGTAAGAATGGACACACAGAAAAAAAACCCATCCTGCTATATCTTCATCTGGACTTTGCACATGCAGTGCTATGCCTTTGGCATACTTGTCCCACGGCGGATTCTATACAGATAAATGTGTCCTTGTAGCAAAAACAGAGATTCGCTTTCCGAGAGACACAGAAAGCTGAGGGGCCGTGTCTATAGGTGTGTGAATGCACACAAACACCAGCGTCCTCCAGACGTACACACTTACACAATGTTTTGTGTAACTGAACTTCAATATAATGCGAGTGTTTACAAGAAATGGTTTCCAACTTGCTGGCTGAAGACAAATGAATTATTTGCCGAAGAAAGCAGGGAAAACTTCCTAAAAACCTCTCGAACTTTTCAAATTTAAATTAATAGGAAAAAGTGAAAATGTATGAAGAAATGTTTAGATTTCAGTTAATCTTTAAAATCTGATAGACAGACAGACAAGGTATTTGGGTGTTACACTGAAAAGCCTCAGAATAAATATACCCTGGAATTACTAGGAATTCCCACAAATACCCTGGATATAGTCCCCAGGGACTATTTTACTTTAAGACGAATACATCAATATATATTCTTCCTTTACACAAATTGTAATCTACTCCCAAACCAAACTGGACAGAACACACTGGCAGGGCTGCAGAAGGGGCAGTTTTCCAGTCTCCAGGTAAAGCCTGCAGCATCTGACGCGCTGCGGATGAAGTTGCTACCACTGAGCAAGGTATACCCGGAATACAATGCCTAACACAAACTTGTAACAGGGACTGAACGCCAAAATATTAAAAAATGACTTCACTATGCCCAGGGAAATGACTGCCAGTGCTTTTTGAAAGTGTTAAATTTGCTTCTGTTCTACTTGGAGAGAATATTTTCTCACTCTTTGTTTGCTATGATGATGGAGACAAATCTGTCTTTAAAACTGGAGAAAAATTACAGTATTCCCTCTATAGGCATGTTTAAAACCAGGACTTCACAAAGTGCATGACAGCCTGACAGAAGCATTTTCTGGTCACTCAGATGGGCCTGCAGAGCTGGGTTTTGCCAATGTGAATCATGTGGACATTCCCAACTCATGACCATCCTCAGACAGCATCAGCTCAGACAAACTCCAAGGAACAGGCTCTGCTGTGCCGAAAAAGGCTGACATTATTGCATCTACTCTACACCTCTGAAACTGCTGGTTTATGCAACATCATTACTGCATGAAATACGATTCACACATGAATAGTGATCGTGGCTGTGAGACGTGCTGTTAAAGAAGCAGACTCTTCCACATACTGCCTGCTTTCGATCCCTACCCAACCCACCCCCAGAAACAGGTAATTTGTATATAAGACTATACATTCTCCACACTACATAGCTATAAGGTCAAGAAAAAGCTCAATTTTAGATAATAATAGAAAAAAAATATGCTTAGTATTGGTCATGAAAGAAGAATAGAAATAAAACCTGTGGTATTCAGTTGCTGACATAAATACCGTCGTACTCTGTGCGAGCTGTGATTTCAGCCTAGTGACGGTAACACGTGGACCTGGGAATTTGTCCACCATGTCAGCAATCTTTGGATCAGACCTGTGAAAGCCAGAGCTGCAGATATGGCTTTAACCTTCTATCTGGTGAGGCTTGCAGCTCAAAGAACAGCACGCCTCACTTGCTTCCTTGCTGTGTAAACAAGTACAGACCACGTCACCAAAAAGGGTCTGAGATTTACCCAGCAGAGCAGTGAAACATCTGTAGTCTTTCACATATTTCACAAAGAAACGTTTGTCCAGTAGCATGTTGCATCCTTTCTGAAGGGCGACACATGGGACCACAGGCAGAGCAATCAAATCACAAAGAAATGAAGTAATATAGAAATCTAGATTCTATTTCTATATATTCCATATATAATATAAATATATTCCATATATTTATTTATTTAAATATATCTATATTATATGTATAATATAAATATACAATATACATATAATATATAAATATAAATATATTTAAGTAAAACTATGTTCTATATCAAATCTGATTTAAAAGCACTACTGCAATTTGGGGCAAAAGTTTTCGTTTGCTGATGTGCAAAGACATGCAAAATATTTCTATAAGTAAGCAGCATGAGCTTTTCAGGAAAATCTATAAACTTATATTGACTAGTTGCACTATATACGTAGGTTTTACTGGATAGCATGTATAATTTTCACAGTAAAATAATTTTTAAACCTGAAATCATTCTGCATTCCTGTTACGGAATTTTGTCATCAGGGCCACTTTTAGAAAGTGGGAAATGATAGCAAAATACAGGGCTAAAATTTGAACAAATAGAGAAGTGTTTGCTCATTTCAAAACAAAATGAGAGTCTAGGAGCTGTAATGTATTGCACGCTGTATCTGTGCAACCGTACCTACTGACACTTGGCAATCATAAATTACAGCATTACTGGAAACCCAGAGTCGGCTGATTAAGAGACTTTTGAAGCGGTCTGTCCAAATAACCACCTTCCCGACACGAGGGCCCCGAGAAGCCAGGAGGGTCTGTTCGTGGTTCTCCACAGCACGCAAAGGCGAAATCCAGAAATTGCTAAGAAAGTGGGTTAGACGCTCACAGGGCTTAGCGCTTCTCAGAAGGAAAAAAAATGTGACACTATTAGCAGAGAGGGTGTGAAAGTGTGAACGTACAGCCGAGGCCGGGTGCGAGGGCTGCCCGTGTGTGTTGATCTGCCTTTGGTTTGTGCTGCCACGTCTGCTGGGGCCAAAAGCAGCTGGGCCAGGGCCCGTTGAGCTCAGCTAAGCAGAGGCATGCTGGATATCGCACCTGAGACGGGACGGGAAGAGCATCACCATGTCTACATGTGCGAGAGGGAAGGCAGAGGCGCGGTACGACCCTACATGCATATAGTCTGAGCACTCGGGGTGCTGCTCCCACAGCCAGCAAGGTCTGGGGGGGTGCAGGTGCATGTGGCTATGGGCACAAAGGGGGAACTCCAAGCAGCCTCGCACCCAAAGTCTCCTGCATCCAATTTCACCTCTGAGAGATGCCGAAGGCATCACAGACTGTGTTGCGGCTTGAAGGGGAGACAGGCTCACCCCCCACGTTAAGGCGCTGGCCGGATTTTTGTTGTGCTTTTCCCACAGAGGTGGGGTTGGGAGCGGGGAAGACAAAATGTCCCAACTTAATTTCTTCTTAATGGTCTGATGGAGCGTCTGACATGTGAATCCTCGCTGTCCCTGCTCTCCAGCTTGACTTCAATGACTGCTTTTGACAAACAGCCTCCCCCAGACAGGGAAATTCTGCTACCTTGCCCAAACCTGCTCAAATACTTTGAGCTCCCAGTTACACGTTTAGCACAGGATTCTGGCAAAACACGGGAGAGGCGCATACTTTGAACTGGAGGTAGACAAAAACAGCCCCTTGATCGTTGATGATGTCTTTACCCACTGAACCAGAACCGGGTCTCATAAACTCTTACGCCCACGATTTCTTGATCTCCTCCCAATGTGCCAGGCAGCCTCTGGAAACCAGGTCGTTTTAGTCGCGTTCGTACGCCTGTGTTCCTGCAGCCCTGCACTATGCGTTGCCAGCGGCTCATCCGGAGCCGTCAGTGACGACAGATTGCTGGGGCGATACTCCCTCCGGAGATCTTTGAGCTGCCTTCCCGCGTTACGGAGGCTATGGGGTCTGCATAGCTTCACACCCGCTCACCGGGGGGGGCTTTACATTAACTCCCCTCGGGGCTTCGGGGTTTTGCCCCTGGGTGGATCGTGGGCAAACGGGATGCTCACTCCCAGAGCTTGGCGGGGAAGGGGAGCCCAGCCATGGCGGCCGGGAGTCCCGGGGTCCCCAGGCCAGGGCTGGCACCAGGGGCAGGGTGGGCTCTGGCCGAGCACGCCCTTTGCAGGGGCTTTGCTCCTCGTGACTCCTGCCCAACACACAATTCCTAACTGGAAATTAGAAGCCCGTCCCCTCCTAGTCTTCAGGGGTAATTTTCAGAGGCTTTGATGCTCGGTAATTAACAAGTTCTGTCGTTGCCCTCGCTGTTGCACTAGCTGTGGTATTTTTAAAGCTTTTTATTAAAAATTAATTTCTTTATTTTGTTGGAGACCCATCACTCGGTCACGTGGCTCCCTGTCATGTTTCTATCCTTCCTACTCATATTCGAGTTATGCCATCAAGCTAATATATTGTGACTGCTCTTCTCTCTTGTGACAAAGCCTTGCAGCTGCCTCCAAATCAATAGATGTCAAAGAAATATGAAAACAATCATGACAGAGAACTTAAATCCTGGCTAGAGTCTGCATAATAAAAAATGTGCTTCTGTTCTCAAGGCAGTGGATTAATTTATCCGAAAGTTTAGTCAAATTTTATTCCAGTACCTTTTTCCCAGCAGATAGAGCTACATCTGTTGGGTTTGTAATGTAATTTGTAATTACTGCCCTTCATGTGGTCCAATGCCTTGAACCATCTTTAATTAAAAGCATAATTAAGGGAAGATCTAAAGGAAGACAATTACCAGATGGTCTTTTTTTTAGAAACAGTTAGTTGCATTGAGGATGTATCCTCGTCCATTTCTGACTTGGATTAAAAGGCAGGCTGCCTCCCGCACAATCTGCGAGGCGAGAGGCCGAAAAGGGGCTCAGGCATCCTGGGCAGCACCACGGCCAATAAACGCGAAGGAGGCCGGGGGGGAACGGGGGGACCGAGAGGACCAAGGGGACCTTGGAGCAGAGGATCACCCTGGCTCCATTGCATTTCCCGGGGCAGGTGAGCCCTGCTGCCCTCCTCCAGCCCAAAGCTCTGGCAAAAACCACCCCAGTCAACTCTTCCATCACTGGGGACGGTCTACGGCATCTAGAAAACATTTTTCTGGTGAAAATAGTAATTAATAGTAAGTAATAGTAATAGTAATAAATAGCGATAGTGATAGTGGTGATGATGATAGTGATGAAAACGATGATAATAATAATAATTATGGAGGGACTGAGCCCCAGAACAGCTTCCAAAAATGGATTATCGCTGCTGCCCCGGGTGGGACAGACCCTGAAGGGGAGGGGAGACATTGTGCCTGTCCAGCCCTTGCTCATCACAGCCTGAGCGGAGGTTTCAGCCACGAAAACCGAAAGCCGAACCCTCCGCTCAGGCTGCGGGGCAGGGGCGTCTCCTCCACCGTCCGGCTGCAGCAGCCACCCCGGCCTCGCTGGGGTTTTTTCTGGGGTCCCTCCTTGGCTCTTGGGGTACTCTCCTTCCAGAAGTGCCTGGAAGTTTCAGAGAAGACCATCACTAAAGGAACAGGGCGGGAAGGGATGGGAAATAACCCCGAAGAATATGAATAATGCAGCGATGTACAGAATTAGGTGAGAGCGCAAAATTTCTAGGGGAAGCGGGGCAGAAAAAAAGAGGAAAGAAAAAAAGAAAAAGAAAGTGAAACCTCGAGCAGTGGTGTAATGTAAATTAAATTTTTTCTGTATTACTAAGATTTCATTATTTGACTGTTCCTACTCAAAGTAAGGCAGCAATGAATTGTAATCATTTCAATTATCTTCAAGATAGTTTCTTTAGGACACGAGTTGTCAAAGATAAAAAAGTACATTCTTGCTGCTCCACGGGTCCATTTTCCAGACGGTTTGTCGTTCTTGCTGCATGATTTAGCCGGGGTTTTTTTGCATAGCCCGGCTCTCCCGCACGCCGTCCGCGGGGGCGCGGACCCGCTCCCTCCCCGCGCAGGGCTCCGCACCCGCGGAGGCGGCGGGGCCGGCCCTGCCCCGGCGCCCGCTCCGCCGCCTTCCTCTGTAATTCACTTCGCACAACAGGTTTGCGCCTGGGCGGGGGTGGTTACCTTTTTTTTT
>Ga0065711_1028551_pt1 | contig 40538 bp, 34 predicted proteins | sample Hoacrofraction12_FD_59098 | JGI IMG/M metagenome (GOLD analysis project Ga0065711, IMG submission 59098) | Hoatzin crop microbial communities from Cojedes, Venezuela - Epithelial fraction 12 v2 (version 2) | ecosystem: Host-associated > Birds > Digestive system > Esophagus > Crop | place... | reverse complement strand
TGAGCGGGGCTTGGGGACTGGGGCTGCAGGGCTGGGTGGTGCTTTGGCTGCTTCCCCGCCCCGCACGAAGCGAGGGGTGCGGGGTATCGCTGCGAGGAGTCACGGCGCTCCACGCGTGAGCAGCCCGCGGGCAGGGCGGGATCGCCGTGACACCCGGCGGTAACCGCGGCGGGGCTTTCCGCTCTCCCCGCAGTCGTTCCTGCCGAGATGCGGGGCCCCGCTCTGGCATGAGCTCCCCCCCCCGCTCCGGGAGGAGAGCTCCCCGGGCTGCCCCCGGCCGCAGGTCCGTGTCGGGAGGAGACAGAGCTGTCGCCGACTGTCGCCGCGGAGCCGCTGCTCTCAGCAACGCCGGACGCCGGGCTCGGGACGGTGCGGTGCGGTCGCGTAGTGCCGCGGGTCTGGCTGCGCGGTGGCGGGGGGCTGGGGGGGGGGTTCTTCCTTCCCCTCCCTGCGGAGCGCTCGGGTATCGGAATACATAAAGCAGGGGTCGGGCCGCTGTGGGTCTCGTGACTTCTTCTGGGTGCTTGGAAGGGGAGAGGGGGTCTCTCCGAGGTACCTGGGTGGTGGAAGAGCTTTGGAAGTTGAGGGTTTGTTGGGGTTTTTGTTGTGTCTGGGGGTTCCCCCCCCACCCAGCGGAGTCAGAGCCACGCTCATCTCTTACTTTCCTGCCCCACGCGTGTTCTGCCCTGTGTGTTGCCAGATTTCTTATTAAAAGTGCTCATGGGCCACGGAGTACCCTGTGCAAGCTTCCAGATTCGTATCTTTGAGCTGTTTGCTAGACTTTCGAAGAAAGATACAGATGCTTTCTTTAACTGCAAAGCAACACGGGGAGGAGGAGGTACTTTTTTTTTGTCCGCTTTTACTTTTTTTTTCTACTTTAAGAAAACAAACTGAACCACCACTGAAGGACAAGGACTTCTCAGCTCTTGTGTTTGGGATTGGTGGGGATTACAAAGAAAACTTGTAACTTTTTTTTTCCTCTTTCTAAATGGCTCAAGAGCCCTAGAAACCATGTTTAGAAAACTCTGTTTCCCAGATAGAGAAACTAAGATAAAGCCATGCTGGCTGCAAGTTGAGGAGCAAGTTAAGGGTTAGACCTTGGGTGGACCAGTCCCAGCATCCTGCGCTTGGCTGCATGAGTAACCCTCCCTGTCGCGCTGATCACTTTATGCACCAAACTGCGACTTCACACCGCTACGGCTCAGGGCAGGGGCTGGGGTTTGGTCAGAAAAGCGAGGGGCACAGCGGAGTCCTGACCACGATGTGAGGCTCTCCCGGGGCACGGGTAACTGCAGCCCTTCTGCACCCATCAGCTGGCACTCTTCTACATTAGTCGCCTCACGTTATGAAAGTGTGAAAATCTAAGCCACCAACTCCTCAGGTATCTGAAGTCATCTAAGTTCAGGTTTTGGTGGGAGGCTAAAAGAGATGCTATTGGCTGGAAATGTTCTATTTATGTCTTATCTGGAAACTGTTGTTCATGCAGTAGTTGGTACTAAGAACAAGCACATCAATTTTGTACTTGGATATAGATTCTGAATTTTCACTGTGAAATTATCCAGATAGCTCAGGCCCTTTCTGCACAGGAGAGATGCATTTCAAAGGCCTCAAACTGCATGGGTCTGCTGTCATTATTTTTCTTTGAACCGTGCTTGTCTGTTGCTCTGAGTGATAAGGGCATTGCAATAATGGAGTCTATTAATTTGAGAAAATCTAGGAGAAGATAAGAGAGAGAACAAGGGTGTGGCAAGGAAGTTATGATGTAATAGCTTTAAAAAAAAACCACCTCTCGGTAGCATAGCTGCAGACTGCCTAATAGAGACAGAATTTCATTCTATGCACTCAAGTCTGAAAATACAAAGCTAACAGCATCTCTTTGAAAATAATAGAGCATGTGGAAAGTCGGAATTCTTCGTATAGTTCTGTATCAATTTGCTTGACTTCCTTTGGTTTTGCTTCTCCGTTCCATGAGATAGCCCATAGGATAGGGTGCATAGCCCAGATTGCAGGGAGCCCAGCACCCCGCTAGCATGATTCCCAAATCCGAGCAGCTGCACCAGGGTCAGAGCTGGCCCAGAATCTGTTTTCAGAAATGATGTGAAAGGCAGTTTCTATTTATTGAAGTTTTTGGTGGGTGTTTTCGCAAGCTCAAAGTTTTTTGCAGAGGAACTCAGAATTACAGAAACAAAGCTTGCCTTCTTCATGGGGGGAGTTTTTGGTATGTGTTACGTTGGGTGCTTTTTTTCTTAAACTGGGGCTGAGGCTAACAAAAGGGAGGAGTGAAGCTGTATCATCTGGTGGTTAGAGAGGACTTTTTCCCTTCTCCCCACATGTTTTTTGGCCCTGGGAGGGATGTGGCATTTGGGGACTGGAAGGGTGAGGATGAGTCCTGTGCCTGAGCTGGTGTTTGTCACTGGCAAAGTAGAACACGAGGGCAATGTAAGGACAAGTGAATATAGGACAAATGAATGTGATGATTCATGATCATTGACATCGTGCTGGTGTTCCTTGGAGCTCTTAACTTTAACTGAGGAAAGGGACAGTGTCCTGTAGCTGAGACCTGCAGGGCCCTTGAGCTCGCACCACGTGCTGTCAGCGGTGTTTCGCTGTTGAGACCATCAGGGCAGAAACTCCACTCCCTTCTGCTCTTAATTCTGGAGGGCTCCTTGAGGAGAGCTGCTTAGTTCTGTTCATTTCTGCCCTTTCCTTTTTATCTTTCATGAAATTTGAGTGTGAATTTTATGGTTGGATTCAAGCCAAGAGCCTCTACCTACCTCCCCCAGTTGCCAGGCTGGACATCCCTGCTGACCAGCTGGGTACAGGTGAGTCCGTTCATTAGGGTGTCTCAGTCTGCCCTGTGAAAGTTTTAGGCTCCAGGCCTCAATGGGACCGGTCTTCACCTGGTTCTGCCTGGTTTGTTTGCTTTGCACCGCTTCTGTGATGCTGTCGCTGCTGGTGGCTCCTCGCTGCAGCCACCCTGTCTCCCACCTGCCCGCCCTGGCTGCGGAGGCTCTGGTGCTGGTGCGGGAGCTGCCCTGGCCTCCGCGTTGGAACTCCTCCGGGGCTGCACACCCCTCTGCCTCTCCCACCTGCAGAGGAGGAGGCGGGAGGGGTTGCATCTCAGCATGGGAGCATGCAGCCCTCGGTGCAGAGAGGACTCCGGGCTTTGGAGATGGAGAATATTAACAGGAATCTGCAGGAACAAAGAGGGGAGTGTTTTTGCATGGTGGCGGTGTTTGCATAAGATTTTACTGTCATAACTAAGTAGATCAGGGTTGAGGGGACAGATTCAATACGCAAAATATGGAACTCATTTTCAGCCTTCCAAGACAGCGCTATAGGCAGGGCTGAAGAAGAGAAGTGGTGTTGAAAGATACGGAAATGTGCTTTGAAAGTGACCTTTCAAAGATCAGCCATATTATCCTTGGTGTATGAGGCACCCACATTTAATGAGGTATAAAGCAGAAGGGGTTGGGAGGATTTGGTCCAAGTGGAAACAGAATGAGCGTGGGACTGGCAGATGGGAGGAACATTAGCCCACTCTTTGGTGGAGTTATTGCTTCTTTCTCCTGTTGTTGCCTACAGAGGGACTTGACAGAAGGTACTTGGTGGGGAGGGGAGTACAGCCTTCCCGTTCTACTTGAATGTCGCTGGCTATATTTTTCTCCATGGGGAAACAAAGGTCCAGCACTCCAGCAGGTCGCAACCTGAATGTCTTTATCCAGTGTAAATCCAGAGCAAGTCCATTGACTTCAGTAACATCTGCAATAAGCCAGAGATTATTTGAGATTTATGACTCTCATTCTCTGAGAATGTAGTGGAGCAGTTGCTGTTCCATGCATGTGTATATATGTGAGAAAATGTCAGGGGAGGAGTAATACGTATGGAAGTCTTGCACAGAGATATGACAAACTGTCCACCTGTTCTTAAATGATGAAATAATTATACAAAAGTATGTCTCCTGAAATAATGATTGAGGGAAGAGGTGGGGGCAGGGTTGGGGGAGGCTAACGATATTTTTAAGTAGTTTACTGTACTTATAGTGCTTATGGTGCTTATTACTGACTCTCCTGCTAATTTTACTTCTTCAGAGGCTAGTTCTTCAGTAAGTGGTGGTTAGTGTTGCACAGGCATATAGGTTTCATTAGAGAGACCAGTCCAATGGCTGGAATTAGCTGAAGAGATGGGAAACCTCCCCCCGGGTACCTTCTCTGTCACAGGCTGCCCAAAGCCGGGTAGGCTAAGGTCGGCAGCTCCTATGGGTACCCATAACTGTGACTGCCTCTCACTGAGCCCACTTTTCTTCTTTCTAAAATGGGGTAGTGGAAGTTTCTTCTTTGTGGAGTGTATTGGGAGCGTAAATGTAGCAAATGCTGAGATACTTAGATGCCTTCTGAAGTATCTGAGATACGCTGAGATTGGATTTGCTATCCTGCTGCTGGTCTTCTGGCCAGAATTGATCAGCAGAATTGCTCAGTGCTTCTACAACTGAGATTTTTTTTAAATTAATTTTTGGCAAAATCTTGTTTGCTTCAGAATTTGTTTGCCGTTGATGGGCTTGAGATTAAAATCTTAAAATGCTTTCTTGTACTTTCTTCTACTACTGCTATAGAGCAGCTTAAGGTGTGCTGGCACCTCTTCACCTTGTCCCAGATAACATGATGCCTGCCTTGGCTTCTCTTTCAGAAGGTCTGCTTCTGGGAAGAATGTTGTGCCAAATATATAACTTCATGCAGTGTGGTAAAAATGCTTTATTCTTTCTTAGTCCCTCTCAGCCCTCCACTATCTAAGCTTTCTTTGTTGCTGAAAATTCCACATAGTTTCATATAAAACCTCTCTTCTGAATGTACAACAGTTCTCATTCACTAAACCTGCCTGAAGTGGGCGCTTTGTTTCGTGGAGGGGAAAAGCTATGTATTTTCCCAAAGGTGGTGGAAATGCCTGCAAATGGCTTGCTGATCTCTGCTCTCTCTGTTTGGCTATTGCCAGCTCCTGACTGCATCTGCCCGGTCTTTGATCTAGAGATGAGTGTCACTGGGGACTATTTGACATCTGAGTGGTGACTTGTAATGACCAAACATGGTGGGTCAGACCACTGGTTCATGTAGTGGCTGGTGTGAGTCCACTAAAGACCAAACAGCTGCTCCAGGTTTCCATTAGCTCCAGTGAAAATGAGCACAACTGCGTCAGCTCACAGCCAGCTTACAGTAAACCTGCTCCCTGGGCTGTGGGCTAACCTCGCTAAGTGTCTCCTGGGGTCAGGTCTGTTACTCTTGTATGTGAAAATTAGTCTTCGTGTGCTTTCTGATTTACTGGAGTGTAAATAAAGCAAGAAGGTCTTTCACTTACAGGCTCACTCATCAGCATATATTAGTAACGCTCATCAGCTTTTGACTGGAACTTTGATGGCATAATTACTCTAAAAGGGTAACATATTCAAAACTACCTGTGTGACTTTGGGAGTTGGATTCCTAAGAGTCTTAGTCATTATTTTAAACAGGAATCAGCTTTGTAATCCACACAGACTCCTGGAAGTTTTAAGAAAAGTCTTCTGTTATCATGTCTTTAAAATGACAGTTTCTAGGACGAGCGTGGCAGCTCTGCCACCCCACTCATTTCAGATATTAAATAAGGAGGTTGAAGAAAGGATTAGACAAATACTGTGCAAAATAGATTCTCATGGGTAATCTTACGAGAGAGGTCCAAGATGTAAAAATGTCTGTTCTTCAGACACCTGCCAGACGGATGGATGGGAGCATGTATTTTCAGCTATGTCTTTAGGACAGCCGGGAGGATGACTGATGTCTTGGCCATCACTGTAGACAGAGCAAAACATACATTTCTCCTGACACGATTTGGTACACTGAATTCAAACAAATTGTGACTGGAACAGTTCAAGTCACCAGGGCAAACATGGTTATCAAAAGAAACAGATAAACTAAGAAAACAGTCGTGCATACTCTAGCATTTACGTTTGTGTAGGTAAGACTTTAATTTGCTATCAATCTTAGGTTTCTTTTTGAACAGTGATGGATTAGTCTTGGTACTTGTGCAATTTTTAAAACATTCCTGGAACACTTGTAATGTAAAATCTATGTAATTTTTAACATACCTGTGAGATAGGGAACCTACTATTTATCAGGCTTATACAGCTGAGGGACTGGAGTATTCAGTAATGCAAAACACAGCACACAGGATCATACAGGAGGGTCTGCAGCAGGACAGGCAGAAGGGTGCTGAAACTGGGTCTTGGTTCCCATGAAAACTGTTGAGCTCTAGTCCGTGCTCTTCCTACCAGGTTCCTCCTTGGTTCCTCCTGAGGCAGCTCAGGGCATTTCCTTGGCTAGACAAGGTGGGGTTTGGCTTTTCCAAGGGGGAAAGCTCAAGCCTGGTGACGGAGGGAGGAGGATGATGCATGTCTGGGGTAAGATGGGAAATGGGGAGCATCCCCCAGCTAGGGCTGCCCCCACTGTTTCTTCAGTGAGCCTGGCTTCCCTGATGCTGGCACAGGCTGCTTCACAGCTAATAGAAACTCTGGGAAAATCCTGTTTTTCCTGTGCCCAGAGCCAGCTCTGCTCTTTTTGACAGAGTTGATATGAGCGGCTGGGTTGGCCATGAAGCCTTCTGCCCAGCTGCCAGCTCCATGTCGGCTGCCACCTCGCTGTGCCCCGTGCTGCCTGGGCTCCCTGACAGAGGAGAGTCAGACTCGTGAGGGGCACCAGTGGTTTTGGTGTTGGGGGGGAGGAAACTGTTGCAAAGCTGGCAGAAGGAATTTTTTGTTCTGGTTGCATGGTGAATGGTAGCAATGACTTTTATTTCTCAGAATGTATCCACATTTATAGGGTGCTAAATTTAAAAAGTAGAAAAAATGAGTCATGGGGAGCTATGCTAATGCTCAGTATTTATGTCTATCTCTTGTGAGGCTGAAGGCAGTGGGAGTTGAGCAACACTCTTGTGAAGTGTCCAGAGGATTTACGGATCAAACTAAGGCCCACTGAAGCCAGCTGCAAGTCATGCTGTGCCTGGCTCCAGGCCTGGACTGTGTACCTTGTGCTGGTTACAGTGAAATACTCATCTTGAAGCACCTGAGAGCGCTCAGTGCTGTCCACTTCCCCGGGCTCGGGCAGGAGCTCGCTGAGCCGTGGGCTGCAGCAGGGACCTTACCCACGCAGCGATCGCTGCTGCTCCGCTGGGTAGTTGCACCTCGACCACAGCCGGCAGGTGGATGTCCCAGTGCCCACATGAGTGGGCACCCGCACCCCACGTGGGAGCAGGCAGAGCCTGGGCACGTCTCGGCTTCTGCCCGCTCCTCTGCGAAAGATGCAGTCCCAAAGAGAAGTGAGGTCGGGCTCTGCTGCGGTAAAAGCTGCCGGAGCTCTCCTTTCAGAGCCTGCTAGGGATACAGGGATGCCAGGGTTCGGATACTTTCTTATGGCATGTCTTGACATTACTTCAGCTGGCTTGCACTGAATGATGAAGTGCAAGTGTTGGGCTTTGTTTGGTTGGTTTTTGTATTTAAAAGTTCCTTAACGAAATACAGTTCTACTGGAGAGTGCCAGTGAATGCAGCTTTCCAAGTGTCTGCTTGCCAGTGTGTCTCAGCTCTGGTCACAGACACAGGAGGGCCTGGGACTGGGATTGCGCTGCTGGCTGGGCCAAGAACAAAGGATGGAGACGAACTTGCTATGAACAAACCCAGGCAGCACGGTGTGCCTGGAAAATGCAGATTTGGTAACAATAAGGTGCTCTGCAGCTCCTCTGTTTTGCCCACTTATTTGACACAAGGAAATTTCAGAGTAGAAAATAATTATTAAAGTGATATCTTCAGGTTTATTGGGCTTTTTTTGTTTTGTTTTATTGCTGGGTTGGATTTTTTTAAGTATTGGTCATATCAGTATTAAAATGAGCTTCCTTCAATATATTTTTTGGGGGTACACTGAGAAACAGAAAAGGCTGTAATAATGTAAGACTGGTTCAGGTTTGTGGAAACAAATACCTGCTCATCTTGCAAATGTAAGAGGGATTGAAAAGCTTTTGAACAGGGATCCATTATTTGCATTGCTGGAAGCATAAAACCTAATGGTGAGTCTGATATACAACAGCTGGAAAAAAGACCCACCCAACCGAATTTAAAAGGATTTTAATGGACATTGGTGCAGTGGGAATCCTATCCATTTTTTTTCTTGAACTGCCATTCCACCTTAAAGGGCTACTAAAACATCCACTGTAGCATGTCTCCAGGTACCCAGTCACTCCAAAAAAGCAGTTAGATGATTTTCATCTCTAAGTTTGTGAGCCTGTGATACAAGCTCTTTACTAGTTGGTTGTTGTGACACAGAGAGACTCCAAAAAGGCCTGAAAGGACAAAAAGTAACAGGATGCAGATGGAATTTAATCTTTCAGGCACATCCAGACACTGTTATCGGGTCTGTCATCTGTACTTAACGTACCCAAATAGCTCTTGAGTGGTCTGCATAGGCAGCTGGCAATTAAGTAGAGACTGTGATCTTCAAAAAATATGTAGCTGATGTCTTGTGTAATACTTCGTATAGAAGTATTGGTGCCACCAATGTAAGTACTAGACTTGCCAGGTGGGGAACATCTATCTATAAAGTAGGACTCTTTTGGGAAGAAGTTATTTGGTACCCAGCACTCAATCTCAGAAAGAGTCATGAAGGGCATTCACAGAGCTGGAGCTGTGGGGTTCAGGAGTGCTGGCTGCGGAGCTGCAGACTGGAGGGTGGTTTGATGGCTGCTGGCATTTGGTGGGGACAAGAGTCTCCAGCTGACCTCGGAGAAGGAGACGTGCCCTAGTGATGTCCGAGTAAGCAATACCCCAGCTGTTGCAAACTGGTTTTGTGCAACGGCAGTGCAACATCAAGTATTGCCATCAGCGCTCTGAGTGGTGTGTGATCTCACTACTAGGTATCCGCTTAGCCTCAAGTCCACGTCTGGCCTAAGTGTCCTTGGAGAACAAGGCTGGTATCACCTGAGCCCATTCTGCGCATGCTCTGCTTTCCTTCCACCTGAAGAGACCTTGCTGGTAACTGGCTGAAGGATTGTAGCTCTGGATAAAAAGTCTGAAGGTTACAGTGAGCTGTAGTGTTGAGGTGGACTTGAACCAGTACTTGCAGCTCTTCCCTCAGAAAATACTTTGTAACTCAAAGGCAAAGCTCTGGGTTAGAGACTTCTCTGTTTCCTCCACATGCTGTGAATGCTTTTAAATTTAATGTGCAACTAGTCAGAATAGCAAGCATGAGGAGCTGAGCAGACTGCTTTTCCTGAGGTTTGGTCTGGTCTAAAAAGCTCTGTTAGAATGCTCTGCTGAGCATCGTTTCCTCTGCACGTTCTGCAAAATGGCTTCATGCGGCACGGAGATGCTGATAAGATGCTGCTGCATCATCCCCGTCCTGTGACCTGTGAGCAGTTTGTTACGTGAGATTTACCTGCAGAGTGTTAAGTCCATTTCAAAAGTTTGACTTGGACTGAATGTCTGCGGAGCGTGAAAAGGCTTTCATGTTAATCAGCAAAGTTAGTTAAGGGAATATATAATATCTTATTCTTTTTGCAGTGTAGCGAGTCTGTTTAATTAAGCACCTGGGATTTGAATTATTAAATAACAGAACAGTTTCTACGTTTCTGGCGATAAAGATTTCCAGCAACCCATTTTTATTCCTTGGATTTTTAAATTAGGAACTTCAGAAACTCTAAACCTCAGGAGAACATCTTACTGCATCTGGGAGGGTAGAGAAATACAACTCTTTTTCTAAGGTCTCCTGAGCACAGCAAGTCGCTCCCTGTTGTTTACATACCAGCCTCACAAGAGTATGGGAATAAATGTTAGGTTGTCGAAGCACAGCAGAAAAATTGCATTTTCAGCCATATCCTCCGTTGAAGCATTTGTTTGGTTTTGTGCAGTGTAAGAATAAATCCTTTTGCTGCACAAAACACTGGGAGCAATTCTTTGGTTTGGAGGTCAGATTGCCTCATCTGTTTGGGGGAGGAAGAAAAATAGAGAAAAGTAACAGTTGTTGCGGTTCGCATGGGTTGGGGAAGGCTCACAGAGAGGTGAACAGGTCTAGCCGGGAGGTTGGAAGGGATGAAGAGGAGTTGTCCAAGGCAGAGAGGTGAAGGGCTGCTGAACTTGGGTGGAGGGTGGAGGTCTGCTACCTTCAAGGCGATGATGGAGAAGCTGGGGGAGGCGAGGAGGTGCCTGCTGGTGCCCATGGTAGAAGCAGAGGGCCCGGCAGCCCTGGACAGGGTGTTCCGTGAGCAGTGGGAGGCGAGAGACTTGCTGACAAAGCCGCTTGGCCCTGCCAAGCTCCCGAAAGGCCTCCCAGCCTCAGGAGTGCTCCAGCTCCCTGAGCCCTCCTGACCCCAGACTGACGTGCTCTTACTCCCATCTGAGACCAGTGCACTTCAAAAGCCTTGTGGAGTGGAGGGGTGGGTGGAGCTGGTGACCCAAAATATCATTTCCCCTTCCTAAGGCTGGGCGTATACCAAACTTGTGTCTCTGTGTGGTGAAAGAATATGAACCAAAAGTGCTGAGGGATGCAGTGATTACATTGAAACATGCTGTGGCAGGATGAAAGTAATCTTGTCCCTTACCAGCCCTTAATGCTTTGGGGCTTTATTTTTTTTCAAGTGGCTGCAATCCATGCCATCTCTATCTGTGCTTTTAATAGAGAGATTTTTATATGCAGAAACATGTCAGGACACCATCAGGGTAAACCATCCCATGTTGTGTTACAGCTCGCAAGGTCAAGATAAAACATAAGGATATCTACAGTTGTCCTTCAGTTCAAATTTTGTTTTTGCAGTGTCATCGAATGTACTGAAGCATATGAAAAAGAGCCCTACGTGAAGTGAATGTCCCTTAGGGAGAACCCAGCAGTTCAAAGAAGGGCCAAATCCAAATTTCTTGCTCTTTATGTGAGTCTGGTATGTAAAATTAGATGCAAAGAGAGATTGACCTCCGTTGCCAAGACTAAGGCTAACATCTCTTCACTTGATATTTAAAAATAATGGCACTATACCAGCACGGGAATGGCATTTGAGATCTACCATGAAGTCAGAGCAACACAATGCTGTATCCCACTTTTTCTGAGAAAAGACCTTGATGTCTTGACTGCGTTGTGACTTTGCAGCAGGATAGCTGTACTTTACAGCTGTGGGTGGGATGGAAGAGAAAATGGATTTACCTGGGCTCTGACAGCAGAACCTAAATGCTTCTGTGAAATTTCTCAGCCAAGGTCTGTAGGGGATTAAAACTCGGGAGAATCTGAGCAAGGAGACCTGTTCACACAGGAGAGCAGAGCAATTGAACCAAAATGATGCTCTGGAAGAGCTCATCAAGGACCAGGGATTCTTTTTTGAAAGCAGCTCTTGATTTGACCTCAAGAGTCTAGGCTCAGAAACTTTGTCCAGATACTTTGCTTTGTCCAGTTCATGCGTGGCCTTACCTGTGAAAGCACCCTTCCCATGCCCAGGGAAAGCAGAAGTCCTCTATACTTGTGGGAGCCAGGGCTCTGTACCAGTGCAGGTACAACAGCGCATAGTACCACTCGCATTTAAGGAGGAGTGAATGTGTCCAGCCCCAGTAAATGATGAGCAATCTGGTGAGGTCGGTTTTATTCTGTTGTCTCATCAAAGGTCCTTATCCAACCCTTCGCCAGTACTGAGCGCTGTGTTACTGTCTGCATTGCTGCAGGAAGGGAGGTCCCCGGTGGGTCGGGGGTAGCCCAGGACATCTCTTCATCCCTCCAGGACAGCATCCCCTCGGGGAATCTAACTGCAGAGTTTCTGGAAATTTGTTAGTGCCAGCCCGATGATTAGACAGAAAGCATCATCTTTGGCGTGGGGCACTGGGAGGCTGAGTACCTTCAAGGCTGACTTCTGAAATGCGTATAACCATGTGGGGTGTTTCCCCCATGTGGATGCTAGAACTGGTTTATGGGGCAAAAGAGAAGATGTTATTGTTTGGTGTGTGTGAAAGATGCTTTGTGGTGATGGCAGCAGAGGGTGTGCCCCTCTCCTTTAACCGAGGAGACACTCTGCTCTTGCTTTTTCTTTTTTTTTTTTTTTCTTTCCCCCAAATGGCACTTGATTTTTGAGGGGGTTTATCTTTTCCTGAAGTTGTGACTGAATTTCTGATGTGATTGCACAGAGGTAGTGGTGGTTGGAGCCCTGCTGTTGCCTTGTTCATCGGAGGTGCTTCACGAGAGTGCAAAACACTCCTGAGATATGATTTCCCATAGCATGCTAATCCAGTGTCATCAAGTGCTGTAGACTCACTTGCTGGCACTGTTTAAATCCATAATGCAGCACCACCTGCCAAACCACGGGGCATAATGGAAGTGTTAATGAATGTACATATATACCCTCCCACGCTGCTGCAAGTTGAATGACTTGAAAAATGAAAAATTGAGGCAGAGGGTTTAGACTGAGCATAGAAGGAACAGGCTTGGGGTATCCTGGTGCAGGTCTGTGCTGAAACTGAGGTGTGAAGAGTGGCCGCAGGGGTCTGAAGTTGGGTCAACTGACCCATAGAGTGTTTTCAAAGATGTGTTGGTTTTCAGCTGCTGCTCTCTGAGATATGGAATCGTCCACTCGTGAAACCTGAGAAGAAACTTGAGCATCCAACAGCAAAGCACAGGTACCAAGCAGCATCAGCTGGGACCCCGGTACGTCTTCTCCGAAGGGGTATCCTCACAGCATGCTTCTTTCTGGTGCTGGCAGGGTGAACGCGCTCGATAGGAGGGAGGACTTGAGTCGTGCATAGGTAAACTCTGCTTCTCAAGGGTGGTTTGGTCAACTGCCTGCTGGTCTGAGCATCAAGGTGTGCATTTGACACCAGGAGGGCTTGCCCAGGCTGGCAGGGAGGAAGCAGACAGCCACACAGCTTGCCAGAGAGAAGGGCTGAAGAGAGGCACCGGGGCCAGCCTGGCATGTGGCTGGGGTGCTGGTGGTGTGTGTGCACCCTCTTCTCAGATGGGTTCACGGGGACGCTGTGGCCTCGCGCAGCTGCAGGTCACCGTGAGTGGGGCAGAGGAGGGGGCCACACATCCCGCCCGTCCTGCCACTCACCCTGGTACCTGGCCCCGAGCTCTGCCCATACTCCTCTTTCAGACAAGCCTGTTGGGTTTCCCAAGCACGGAGTCGCCTCCCCAGCATGTTGTACATAAATAAGTGGCATGTGCTCTTGGCACACTGTACTGAGCCTGGAAAAAATGACTGGGCCAGTGATCAGATCTCGGAGTCTTCCAAGAGACAGAGTGATGACACGGACCTGGGAAATGCATGGAAAATAGCCTTCTGCTTGGTTCTGGGATTTAGTCATGAAAATCTACCTAAAATCTGCACAGTGCCTATTTGGGTAAACCTGGGAGATGGTACTTGTGTAAACGTGGGAGATGGCTGTTCCTTCATCTTCTGAATTCCGTGCTGGTGAAGTTCTACTGAAGCTCCGGCATCAGAGACTGGCATGCTCTGTGGTCTTCTGTACCAGTAAATGAGCATTAAATGAGCTGCAGGGAACCAGGAGGACTATCCTCAACCCAGCAGCCTGGGAAAATTGACAGAGCCCCCTACAAGCCTGCCCTGTGCCCAGGGGTATAGAAGTGTTGCAGAAACATCTGTGCTGCTCCATAGCTCACAGGTAAATCCAGGGAGCGGTGGGATGCAGAGAGCGAATGGACAATCTCTGTTTTTCCACAGGATATGGACAAAAATACTCTTTATGCCTAGAAAGGATGTAATCATGAGTCAGGTTTTGGAAAAGACTTGCAGTAAAGCACAGGTTTTGGAAATAGCCTGGAGATCCCCACTCTCCTCACCTTCCTCCATCTCCCTCAAAAGGCTCTGGCAGCATCAGCCTTGGACTTGACAGGACTCACCCATCCCTACATGGAAATGCTATTACCAGGCACCTTCACAGCCTTCAGCTCTTTACAGCTGTCTGAAGAGATGCAAAGTGTTCTTGCCAGGAGGGAGGGGAGTCTTTGAAAAGCCACTTGCATCCCGAAAGAAATCCGATAGCAACACTGGAGATGTAAAAAACATTAAATATGGAATTGAGACTGACTGGAAGACAAACTTGGAGCCAAATGCATTGACTGGCTTGCAGGAGGGTGACTGGAATGACATGGCCCTGTGCCCTTTCTGTTCATAAACCATCTCCAAAGGATCTGTAGGTGCCGTGAAGTCTGTGCACTGGTTCAGCTGTGTACACATCACGATGTCCATAAAACCACAGTGCAATGAGCCATCAAGGAGGTGGGCAGGGGTTGGGTGCACAGCGTGGTCAGAATACTGTCAAGCACCCCTTGTTTTCCTAAGGGCATGCAGGACCGTGGTGGGGAAGGCAGGGTGAAGCCATGAGTCCATGCTAGGCAGTCTTCAGCACCGCTCGGGATCCCCCTGACAGCTCCACAGTGCACGAATTCAGCCCACAGACCGCTCTGCCTACCCAGGGCAATACCAGCCGAGGCCACATCTACCAGGGCAATACCAGCCGTGCACATCTGGCTGTGCCACACACATCTGGCTGCATCGCCAGCCGCAAGGCCACGTGCAGGCAGCAGAGCATCTGGCTGCAAACTGAGCACTGCCGCCATGCTGGGCTATTGCTTCAGAAACCTTGCGGAGCGGTATAACAGAGCAGCAAAACCACCCAGGGCGGTGGATTTGGGGTCTTTACACTGGCGTGTCAGCAGGCTGGGATGTGTAGGAGGGAAGCTGCCCATTTCCAGGGATTGTGCAAGCAGGAAGGGCAGCTATTGGAATTCGAAGCCGCTTCCTCCACTGTAAATTTGCTCTTGTTGTGTTATCTCTGGCTGGGCAGGGCAGGAGAACATCTTGGCTATCTGATTTTTTGCTACAGTATGTTTAGGTCAGCTTCATCGGTTCCATGATAACATAGCAGAGGCATTCCTGGCCTCACTAGCAAAGAATTTTCAAGAGTAATACAGGAATCTGTCATCCTCTGATGCCTCCTGAGAGCTTTGGAAATAAATGAGTAAGGAAAGGGATGGTGGATTTAAACACACAGAAGTGAAGAAACTAAAAGCAGCTGAGCCATCTGCTTCCTCAGGCCCCAGTCTAATGTGCAGGGATGCTCTAATTTCACACCTTAGCAAAAGGCTTGGATCAGTCTCCAGTAGACACTCCTAAACTGGAACCATACAATTTTAATCAAGGTCCGAGAGATACAGGAAGGCATCTCGCATAGCTGCTTTCTGGTCGCATATCTGGATTCTACAGAAGTGGTAGCAGCAGTGCTATAACTCTACAGATGACCCAAATCTGACTAAAGTGTTGGTTTTAATTTTTGGGAAAAAAAAAAAAAAAAGAAAGAAAAATCTGGCTTCTGCATCTGAGTGTTGGCTTGTCAGAGTGACAGGGATCTTCTTATGTATTTTGAAAAGGGCACGAAATCAGTGAGAGAAGCTGACTGAAGATTAATAGAGTGGTTGTGGGAGGCAGAGGAGGAGCTGGGGGAGGGAAGCGGAGTTCGTTTCAGATGACATTTGTCAATATGATTGACACATGCTGTGCTGCTTTTACATGCAGATCAGGACACTGACAAGCACGTGCTTCCAAGTAAACACAAGTGAGCCCCTGAGCCCAGCCTGGCCGTGGGAAAGCTGCTGCTGGGTGCTACAGCAAGGGCTCCTTCGTATCGCTCAAAGATTCGCAGCAGGAGGAGACGGGGGGCTGCCTACCACCTAAGCAATTTCCAGTGACGTGGCTTTTTATTATTGTTATTTGTTCAGGCTATAATTCCATGTTTCCTGAAATAGCTACCAAGTATTCATCAGGCAGCAACTGCCTTTAGCTGCCTTTTGTGTGAATCTCAAGTGCTTCATTACTCCCCCGGTGCGTTTTCTTTCTCTTACAGTCAATCCGAGCAGCATCTGTGTAGTGGGGAAGCCGATGCAAGCTGGGATTGAGCAGGAGAAAAGGTCTGCCTGGCATGGGAAGCCGATGAGGAGTTTAGGGAGCACAGCCCTTGGGGGACAGCATCTTTTTTGCGCTGAGGAGAATTCACGAGGCCACTTCCAGGACCCACAGCTACATCCCCCGAATTCAAAACCCAACCGGTTGCCACTCTTTATTAGTGGGTTGAGGGTTTTAATTTTAAACAACAGTTGGTTTGTGACTTTTTTTTTTTCTCTTCTATAGTAGCAATGTGATAGTGCTTTGATCACTGCTCCGAAAGCAAATGTCTGTAATTTCCTGTGCGGATCTTGCCAGGTGCTGGGCTCCATCAGATCTCCTGGAAGCTGATGGGAGTTGAGAGCGCTCTCACCTGGCAGGATCCTCCTTATTAGAAAATCTCAGAGAGCTGAAATTGCACTGGGGTTTTGAAAACTTCATGCCAGAAATACAAAGGGCGTCAGGCTCTGGCTTCCCACATGATGGATCTCTTCCATGCTGACTTCTTACTGAAAGGCCCAGCTTTGGCTTGGTGGGTCCTTTTTGAGGCACTGACCAGGCAGGAAATCTGACAGGCTGGAGGAAACCTGGCTAAGAGTTAATCATCTTTTTTTAATAATAGTTGGCAGTGGTTTTTCATACACCCACAGGTCCTTTGGCTTTCGAAGGTTTGGGACATGGTCATGACAACTTGAGGGAGAAATTCCTGAAGTTCATTTGGTCCTGATCAGCATGACTCAAAGGAGGCCGCTAAAAGGGCATGTCCAATGTTTCAAGGGTTCTCAGTAGCTCCCAGTCCAAGGGATTGCCTGCCACACATAAGGCTGAACTATTTTGGTATCTGGCGAGCGTCTCTGGGCGTGTCGTGGTGGTTGTGTGGCTGCAGCCAGCAGTCTGCAAGAGGAACAGAGGGAGAAGTGTTCAGACCTTGCAGAGTTTCAGCCCTAGAGGCATTGCATGGAGCTGCTAATGCTTGCAAAGTGGCCAGATTGAAGGGTGTAATCGAGTGAGCTGTGGCTAGAGGAAGAGTTATTAATTGCAACCGTAGGAGTAGTTGGCAGCCTCGGTCACTGATAGTCTTCCTTGGGTGATGTTGATGTCTTCAGGTACACAGAGCTCTGGCAGGGCATATGTGAAGAGCTATCCATGGACCAAAACAAGCCGGTGGTAGACAAATTCCCTTGGCCATGGGCTGATGTAATAGGTCAGCATACATACATATATCTAAGTATATGTTAAATCTGAGCCTATTGCCATAGCGGGCACAGGCTCCCTAAAGCTGTCAGTTTTGGATAGCTGCAGCAGAGAAGGAAGGAGCTGGTGGTTCCCACGCAGACCCTGCTGCAGCTTTTTCTTGAGGTTTCATAACAGAATTAAGCAATTTGTGTCGCATGTTGCCATGGAGACCATAAATCACTGTCATGCTGGGCTTCTCTGTCAGGGAGCCGGTGTCTTTAATTGCACTGACTTCCACTGCAAATCCAGGGCCTGGTTCTGAGCTCATTTACCTGCAGTAATGGCTTTGCCCTGGGAGCTGTGCCTCCGGGAGAGCAGAGCTGGAACTAGGCACAGGGGTGCTCACACGCTGAATACCAAATATCTGGGGTCAATTTTATTATTTTGGTATGTGGGCACACCTCTGCTCAGATGAACAGAAATTATAATGGCTTACACAAGCCGGGATCTGTCCCACTCACATTCAGGGCAAGTTTTGCAATGAGAGTAGCGATTCGATGCACTACCTGTACGTTGTGGTGACCCATTGGGGTGTGGAGGTCCAGTTGCACAAACTAAGCTGAATTTCTCTGTCTTCGGTGGTTTTGTATTACTTGGCTGCTCCAACAGGATAGCTCAGCCCTTCTGTTCCATCCCCACATCCAGACAGGTAAAGGAGGTTATACACAGCTTATTCTGCCTCTCTAAGAAATCCTTTTTGCAGAGAAGGCTCAGTCTCAGTGACACCTTGGGTCAGCATTTCTCTTTTTTCCTTGCCATCTACCCCAGAAGTAGCTGCATTTCTGACTGTCTCAGCACTACTGGCTTGTGCTGTCAGGACACAGATCTTGCCGGTGCGTATGAAGACGGTGGTATAAATCAGCCTCCTTCCAGTGGCTTAACCAGAACCTTGACAGCTTTCATCAGTGTAGGGTATGGATCCTTCTCTTGGCTCCTTCAAAATAAACAACTATATAAATTGTAAGATGGTTATCATCAGAGTTTATTAGTGTATTACCACATGCTGCTTTGTATTCAGACAATAGATAAAAACATCTGTGCTTTGTTTTCTCAGTCAAATCTACAGCAAACACGCTTATTCTTGCTCCCATCTGAGGAGGACTGTGTCAGTGCTCTTGCCAAAAACACATGAAGATCAGCCCAAGTCTTGTGCACTTGCCCATAGCAACGTAACGAGGCAGCGCAGAAGCTCTGCATGCCTTTGGGAGTGTTTAATGTTTTCCAGGAGGTGACATATGTTGGTTTTAAGGTTTGATTTGTTGGCTGCTTTAGATGATAATCTCATCAAGGCGTGAGCTGTCTTCTTGCTTTGGTTATCAGGGCAGGTGGAGGTGTACAGGGATTGATGTGCTTGGCTTTAAGAGTGCGTTGCATACCTGCGTGTTGGGAGCACACGACCTGCCATCTCAGCAGGAGGAGGAGTGTTTCCATGATCAGCAGAAGCAGCCCTGCAGAAACATCTGAACTTGTTGCCTTTTGACACTCAACAGAAGTTTTCATCTGTTCATGCTAACATCACCTAAAATATGGGGGTCTGAAAACCAGCCTACAGTGCTGGACTTAATCATTTTTTTTCTCAGTTCAGTTCTTGCTGTTTCTCCCCAGGCTACATAATACTCAGTCTTGTAGACCAGACGTGAAGTATGACCAAACTTCTGGAAACGACGGGAAGCAAATGTCCTGATTCAACCCATAAGCGTGTTGGGCAGAGTCACAGTTTGTACAATTGGCTAAATATTGTCCTAGTACTTTGGGGACCATTTCATGCAAGATAAGCTCGAGGCTTCTTAGGAGCGAGTTAAAGGGACTGGCACTAAATGTCAATGAAAATGTAAGACTTGTCTGCCAAGCAGTAGCTTGTGGTTTTGTGATGAGGTCAAAAATCATGCACAAACAGCGTATGGTTTTCACATCCACGGCCTGTCCCCCACCATGTCAGTAACAATCGGCCTTTCATACTGCTCGGCCAGAGCCACTCTGCTGTGTAAAGAAGGATGGGGTGAAATCTTGGTGACAGGCAAAGTGAAAAATTGTCATCAAATATGTTGGGGGGGCAGGGTTTTAGCCAGAGTCTCTGTCCTAAAGAGCCTGTGAGGTTTGTCTGGCCCTGGCAGGATTACATGGAAAGAAAACTTGGTCTTCCAATGAAAAATTAGAAGTTTAATTGAAATTCATAGGTTTCTATCCGGCCAAGCATGCTGCATGTTGATGATGTGATCTTGTAAACATGAGAAAGTTGCTTACTCTCCCTAAAATCGGGATAAGAAACTTTTCCTTGGGATTATGATGAGGAACTGCCATAAGACTGGTTGAGATCTCAGCTGATGCTTGTCCAGCAGCTGTCGCTTGCAATGGAAATTCTTGCTGCTCTCACAGATTTCTCCAAAGATAGTTTAGAAACAAGCAGACTTGATCACGTTTCTTCTTGCTCTGAAAATTTTGCCCTGTCTCAACTTGGAGAAGAGGCCTTTGCAGTTCTGATTAGCCTCAGCAATCTCACCTCTGTGATCACCCTCTCTCTCCTTCTTAGGGGGTTTTCTTTTTAGAGGAGGAGCTCAGACAGTTCTTATACTTTTTGTTCAAGGAGAAATGTACATTACATGACTTTTAATTACAGGTCAAGGCATTCAACCTGCACAACAGACAGATTCTGCATACGGGAAGTTATTCCTGTGTTTGCAGAAGTCCCTCAAGTGCATGGTGTACCTTGTCGTTATACACAACATGGTGCTGGGGAGGATAGAGGTGAGGAGATTCCCTCATTCAAAAAATGGAGGGTTTTTCCTCTTTTGGCATTGAGCTGTGACTGTAGGTGGGAGTGTTCCCAGAGTTGTGTCCTGCTGGCACTAGTTGGATTATGGTGTGGTCATCAAGGGCAAGAAATAGCAAGGAAACCTTGTTCTTCTCATGCCTGCCTTGTAGGCAGAAAAAGCATAGGGTGAATCACTCGTGTTTCCTTGTCTTGATATCATCTTTGGACATTGCTGTGGTTTGAATGGTGCTCTCACGGCATGCCTCAGGTCACCTGCGGACAACAAATGTTTTTGAAGGTTATGTTTTGGATTATTGCTCAGATTCAGATACAGCTGCTTTGGCCAGAGGATCTCTTTCCCATAAGTAAAACTTAACTCAAATGTGAATGTTCACAACTGGTTTTATTTTGTCTTCTTTCATGCATTTGCCTGCATGTGTGTGAAGGTGGGTATGCAGTGGGGCGAAAAGCTGGTTAGTAGAGCTGTGAAACAGCCGTGAAAAACCCATTCTCTAGATGGGGTCTCCAGTAGACAGTAAGGAACCCCAACCAAGTGTCTTTATGGTTCAATAATTTGGATTAAATTGAAATAGTGATTTAGGAGAAAGAGACTAGAGAAACTAGAAAATAAACTTGGAAGTCTGATATCTTCTTCAATGTGAAATCAGACCGTTAGGGGGTTACACTCTTGTCTGTTTGAAAAATGGTCCAAGCTGGAAATGAAGAGTCAAAGTGTTTTGTTTGGAAAATATCAAAATGAAAGAATTTCTGGGGAAAAAAGTATTCTATACTATAGGCTGAAATAAAATGATATTGGTTGGTGGCTCAGCTTGCAATGTGCATGCAGCAGCCCTGCGGTCTTGACTCCTGAACACCACCTGGGCCAACTGTGGTACCCAGCGCATCGGCCTTGCTCGGTGGTCTCTGAGAATGGAAAAGTTAGTCCTCTTCTTAATGAAGAAAAATCACTTTGGTTATTAGGAAAGCCTCCAAAAGCTCGTGCGGGGAAGTGGGGGTACAGGTCGGGATGCTGACAGTTTACGGAGGCTTCCCGGGAGCAGGTAGTCCACAGCAGTCCTCGTCCACCCACAGCTCTGACCCCAGCCAGTGCTCGCAGCCAGAAAGGCACAAGCAAAACTAAAATGGGTGAGAAAACCAAAATGGATGGGAGCAGGTGCCTGCGGGAAGTATCACCACAGCTGCTCCCATGCTGTACGGCTTGCATCAGGAAAACCAATACCAAGAAAATCAACTACCCTCTCTTGAGCCTTATCATTAGGACGGATTTTTTAATTTTATTTTGGTTTTTTACTGTCTGAAGGCCTCCCCAAAAATTCAATGGCCGTTCAGATTTGGGAGACGGCCACCCATTGCCCATGTGACCTGAGCGAGCATCGCTGTTGCCCGTGTGCGGCAGAGGGGTAGATGGCACTGCCTTCTGCAGCATATGTACAGAACCGCTTGCTGGGCTGCTTCTTAAATGAGTGGTCACTGCTGCTGGGTGTTGAAATGGGCCGTTCAGCAATGTCTGTCTCTTCTCCTTTCTCCACACATGTGTGCTGGTGCCCTGTTCCAGCCGGTGAATTTTTTTCTTCTTTCTTTGAAGCGTCGGTTCCTCGGCGGCTGGCCCGAGCGGAGGGGAGTGGTGTGACTGCGCCGTGGGGGAAGCTGCTCACCTGGCTCGCCGGGCTGTGTCACAGCCACAGAAACCAGCCTTCCTGCCACCGCAGGCTTGGGGTGTTGTTTTTTTTTTTTTAAAAAAAAAGGCAAAACAAAAACCACCTGTTGTTCCTGGCCTGCTGCCTTCTTGGTTTTATTTCTCAAACTTGCAAATGAGGGAGAAGAAAGGAGCTAAGTGCATTTTTGTCTGCCAGCAGAGCCAGGATTGGACCTTTAACTCCAGTTTCATCCATCATTTGCTGGTTCTGCTGGCACACTGACCCCTGGCCATAACGCACCATTTAATGTTTGCTGTACCCTGGGTTAAGCAATGAAGAGTAGCAAGGCTCTAGCTTCTCAGTGGGATTTGGTCACTGGCAACTGGAAATGATCTGAAACTTGACAGCTGCGCTGACCCGGGGTGATTTTTGGCATGGCTGCATGGGCCCAGCCCCTGTAGGAAAGATATTCAGATGATAAGGCTTGATAAGATGATTAGGCTTCGGGGTGACCTTATAGCAGCCTTCTAGTACGTGAGGGGGGCCTACAGGAAGGATGGAGAGGGACTTTTCACAAGGGTGTGTAGTGATAGGACAAGGGGGAATGGCTGTAAACTCAGAGGGCAGATTTAGATTGGATGTTAGGAAGAAATTCTTCACCATGAGGGTAGTGAGGCACTGGAACAGGTCGCCCAGAGAAGCTGTGGATACTCCCTCACTGAAAGTGGTCAAGGCCAGGCTGGATGGAGCTCTGAGCAACCTGGTCTAGTGGAAGATGTCCCTGCTTATGGCAGGGGGGTTGGAACCAGATGATCTTCAAGGTCCCTTCCAACCCAAACCATTCTATGATTCTATAAAAGTTTTGCACATGCATTTGGTTGCAATTAGTGATCCTTGTAGACAAGGCAGAAGTAAACAAGCCATAGCAGTGGGGCTGCCTGCACTTCTGAGTGATGGGTCTGGGTCGGGATAGAGCTGTTGGCAAGGGTAGGCGCTGCCGCTCCTGTCCACAAGGACTTTGGACATCAGTACTGCCTTCATCCTCACTCCTTAGGCAGCAGGTAAAAGCTGCCTTGTGCATGTTGCCCTCTTCTCATTACTAATGAGTGATCGGAGATGATCTCTTTCTCCGGCAGGTTTAGCACACTGGAAGCATGGCTACAAGTGCTGTTCCCAGCGAAAACCTCCCCACGTATAAGCTGGTGGTGGTTGGAGATGGTGGCGTGGGGAAGAGCGCTCTCACCATTCAGTTTTTCCAGAAGATTTTTGTGCCGGACTATGACCCAACTATTGAAGACTCCTACCTGAAGCACACGGAAATAGATGGGCAGTGGGCAATTCTTGATGGTAAGCAAGCTACTCTCGTGGTCGCCTTCCCCTTCCAGCTGAGCATAAATGCAAATAGACCTCAATGCCTCCCACAACATGTTGTGCTCTTGCGTCCCTCCTACTCTACTGTGGGCTGCCAGGAATTTGAGTGCAGACTGGCCTGTGAGCTGCAGCACGTGGTCTGCAGCTGATCTCCAGCAAAGCTTCTGCTTCCAGTTGCGTTCATTCTGGTTCTGCACAGAAATGTTTTTTGCAGGAGTGTAAAAACCTATAGATCATCATAGACGTTTGGGGTAGGCTGCTACAAAGGGTGAATTATAGCACTGTGCGGTGGTTATTGCTGATGATACTTCATTGTGGTTAGGCTCATCCCCTGGGAAATAATAGTGAGTGGGTAACTGAATGAGGGTTATAACCAGAAAGAACGTTTAATCTAACCTGTCATCCACTGACAGTGAAGAATTGTAACACTTCTTAACTCCCATCATTCAGGTATGATGATTTCATATCTAGTTACCTGTTTCATTTAAATACGGGTAGGGTACCAGCCTGGAGAGCTGCTGTAACCAAGATCTTTCAGTTCTTTGAAGAAAAATTGCTTGCTTTTTTATTAAAAAAAAAAAAGCAACAAACAAACAAAGAAGCCCCACAAACCCAGCCAAACAAAAAACCAAAGAGCCAACTACTCCCCAGAAAATCTTGATTCTGAATGTAAGAAAAAAGCCTTATATTACCTAAAGCAGCAACTTATTAGTTTGTGCTGCAAGAGACAGACTGACCACAGCCATAAAGGGAATCTTGCTGTTAAATGTTAGAGGTTTTGTTTTGCTCTATACAATAATTAAATTGCACATAAAAACAAGCAAATATTTTGTGCCTTAATTACCCAAGTGCTTGTATGGGGCCACTAACATAACTGAACTAAATTCAACCTCACTTGCAGCGTGTTCCTAGCTCCATCCTCTCGTCAAGAAGGCACTCAAGGTCTTTGGTGTCTGTGCGTATGTGTCATTGGTATGTGGAGACAGAAAACTGGGGGACTGGCATGAATGGTGGAACGTAGAGGGTGGTGCGGTTTGCTGCGAAGACCGTAAGCTTGGTCTGGAAACTTGATGTCTTCGTTGCACTCTTAAGGGCTTATCAGATGCAATTTTGTGAGTACAAATGGTCCCAAGGTACTTAAAGAACAGCCTTTACTCAGTATTAAAAAAAAAACCAAAAACAAAACCCCAAGCAACCAGCAACTTAATCTTGCCAACATTTGTTCATTTAAATACGTTAGTAGCTGGTCACTGATACGAGGGAATTGTGGAATTGGTGCCCAAATATATCTCTTATTGTCATCTGCATCAGAGATACCTGCTCTCAGTTAACCATCACATAATATATCTGTGCACCTTTATTTTTAAAATGTCACTGTGGTGTAAAAGAAAAATCTGATCCTGCTGTAAATGAAATCCATACTTTCTTTTTAGTCCAGAATCCAGCCCTCTGAAATGAGCAAACTTCATCTCCATGGGTGTGCCCTGTGATACCACAGTACCAGCTGCTGTACACATCGATGTGGGCTGAAACAGCCTGGGTTTTGTAAATTATTTGGAAGTAGAAAAGGCATCTTTCACTGAATATTTGGAATTTTTGTTTAGTCAAAAAAAACAAAACCCTCAAAACCAACCCTGACCTGGGTGGGAGTGGAGAAAGAGGTTGTTTTCCAACAAGCAGAAGCTTAACCCTTTGTTTTAATGAAAAAGCCTTTCTTTTGCTCAGATGGAGTTTAGTGGCTGTACTTGGGCTGAACTGAATTCAGCTGTAGCCTTGAATGGCACCTTGGGAATCCCTGACTTTCAGAGTCCGTGTGCCCACAGATGCCTTGCAGCCACAGAAGTGAAACTGCAGCTTCTCCTTCTCTTTCCTACCGCTTGAGACTTTGAACAATCAGAATTTTGGAAGAAAGGCAATATGCTTGCTTGGAAGAATGGGTGAGCCTTTACCATCTGCCCAGTAGAAACAGGGCATAAAGACTGGCTATCACATTTGTCTTCTGCTACCACTTTCTGTCACAGGCTTTGGATCTAGGCCGTTCTCGGAGGTCACCATATACTTGGACAGCTGCTCTTGTTGTGGTTACATGTGGTTGCATGAATCACAGTATAAAATTAGGGACAAACAAGATAGGAAGGGTAAACATGCATCATGATAATTTCTAGACTTTCCAGTTGTCCTTTATGACCAAATCCTTTACAAGCTGATGTTGCCTGCAGTGCTTGGTGGCAAGAAGCAGCTGCCTATCCCCAAAATAGGAACCAGTTTTAGAAGATGAGACTACCAAGTGAGGATATAGCGTGAGGGGCTCCATAAGTTTCTAAGTTTGCAGAAATAGTTATTTAAAAAAAAAAAGCCAAATACACCGGCATCCAGCAACGTAAAAAAAAAAAAAAAAGAGAGAAGAAAACACAGCCCACCCTCTTCCAGACTGTTGCCTGAGCAGTTCTGTACAAAGCACCTCTAGCATTTGGTATCTGCACCAGCATTATGTCGTAAGAAAACCTCTTGTGCTAGCCAGCTTGCATAAAGCATTTGGCTTCCATGCACGAAGACCTCCACCCACGTTTATTCAATAGCACTAACTGGCCACGTGATGAAATGTTTGACTCACATTTTTTTCCTTTGCTGAAAGCTCTCACTGAAAGTAGGCTTAAATGGAATAGGCTTTTATTTCAGATTTTAGACCTTGGAGCCAAACCTACACTCAAACTCTTCTTTTACAGATTTGCTCTCTGGCTTGGGCATGTCTATGTGTCTATTTTCTTACCAAAGAAGAGTCTGTGATAGTTCCCTGCCTCCCAGAAGATTCTGGGACCTGTGCTTGGTGTATTCAAGTCCAACACTACACAAAAATACTTTATTGTTGGCCTTACACCAGCTTTATAAGACCATCAATGCAGTGTTTGGAGGACAAGTGCTGCAGAGTGGAACAGGGCACTTAACCTGAATAAGGGATGCAAAGCCCGTTTTTTCAATTGCTGCCACCCCAACGAGGCTTGAAGATCAGCCTCCAGTTTTCTCTGCATATGTTATCTTCATTTATTCCCTGCTGTTCATACTGAAATCAGCACAGTGATGTGCTCAGTTAAATGCATTCACACGCAGGTGCTATATAGACACATCAGGTCAGAATTAAGTGGGGGCCAGGGTTAATCTGCTTTGATTAGCTGTTGCTCCAATTGAGTTGCTATCATTAATTTTGCACGCTCCTTTCTGTGTGCAGGCTAACTTAGCAATTAGCAGAGGATTTCTTTTGGTGTGGCTGTAAAATGCCAGTCTGGAATTATTAATCTGAGCATGAAGCCAAAAGTGGAATACCTTAATATGGCAAAAAATTCCCAGTGGTTCAAAATGCCTAGTGGCTCATAAACCATGCATAGCTAAAAAGACCCCGTGGAGTCACACCACGCACTGTGCCTTCCCCTGAGCTCCCTCGATGCCCGTGTGTCCCTTTTTGCTGAGGGTTTTTGCTGCTAGTCATCCCAGGACAGGCTGTCTGCTTTTCTGCTTTTCTCCTCAGGAAGCTTGGGAACAGTTCAGCCAGGAGGCCAGAGGGAGATCAAAGGTCACTTCAGGCTTGCAGGCAGAAGGGTTGGTTTGCGGCTCGCTTTCCTTGTGTGTTTTTTTTTATTTAAACTTTGGGTAGCATCATTAAAATAATTAAAATTCAAATTAAGTTTTTACTTTCAGTCTTTTATTTGTGTGTACAGTATTTTCCCTCCCTTAATTACTGGGATTTTGCAATCTTGAAAGAGGGTTTTTTTTGTCTTGGGTCATGGGGACTTTTTTCCTGCCAGGAAAATTTTGATGTTGCGACATGGAAAACACAAGGCTTTGAATATTTGCCCTTTGTCAGAGAAAGAGCCCCTTTTAGGGCTCGTATCTTTATTCTGTTTATTGATGTGGAAGCCTTTCTTCTGAAGGCCCCTCTTTTCTTTTTCCTTAAAGAAAGGGCAAGAATTCAAGTACTCGGGTTTTCCATGTTACAACATCTGTGTATTTAGTTAGGGCACAGAAGAGGGCTCATAAAAGCCCCAGTGTTTCCCCCGTCACGTGTTTTTGCTCGAGGAAAGCTCTCGCGCTGGAAGCAGTATGGCTGTGTCTGAGAAGGAGCAGAAGCATCAGAGTGACCATGGGAAGCATCTACCTCACCTTATTCACAGCGTGGGCACCTCATACTTCTTCAGGGTGACTTGGGGTGTGGGAATACAGACTGTAAGCCGTGGCCTCTGCTCAGTGCCCAGAATACCGATTCCTCAGCTGAAGCCAATGCCAGATGGGGGCTGCCCTCTCTGACTGCGCTGCTGATGTAAGGAAGATGAAGACGGTGGGCATGGCTTTCCTCAGCCTGAGAGTCTTTGGTTTGACTTATCAGTTCAAGTTAAGTTTTCCCTTGAGCTTGGCTACCAAGCTGCAGGGCAGCTGGGGATGGAGTTTCTCTCTGGCCCTACCTTTTGAAGCAGAGCTGCGGTGCCAAGAGGAAAGCAAGACTTGGAGAGAGAAGCACCACAAGGAGTCCAGCTCGGTAACCTATGGTCCCCTGACAGTGCCACATTCCCAGTTCTGCTCTTTGCTCCAGGGACTTTTCCTGTATTTCATGTTAGGAAGACAAAGAAGCAGAAGATGTCTGGAGTCAGACTTCTTTGTGCTGCTCCTCTCCCTGACATAGTGAACTCTGGTTCCTATCTGCCCGCTGACCCATCCAGCCCTTGAAGGCTTGCCCATGTGCTGCACATACCTAGCCAAAGGCATTTCACTGGAGACTGTGTGCAAAAATCATGTCGTACACATTGTGCTCGCCTTTCCAAGCATGAGATCGAGGTTGGCACAAACAACTGCATCTGTCCCTGAGCTTGGTGATGTGCAGCCACTCTTCCGGATGCTGGAGGGTAAGGTGCTCCAAGAGACATGCTGAGCTGCATTCAGCACTGGCTGTGACAATGTGCAGCTGCTGCTCAGAACAGGCTGCTGGTGTCTGATTCGGGCAGCGAAACCCAAGGGCTGAAGAATAGCAAATGGCTTTAACCTGCTTGTCTGGTCGTCTTAGGCCCCTTAGATGCAATGGACAGTGGAGAAACTCTCTTGAGTTGATCTATACACCTAGCTGCCCAGCAATGTAAAGACAAAGATGTAGGAGGGAATTTTGCCTAGGTGTGAAAAGAGAAGAGGAACATACCTGCACAACCAGATCTGAGCTCCCCGAAGGCTGTTCAGTTTGAATCTGACCTGAATCCAGCCTAGGCTCTAGAAAAAGCAATGCCGTGACTTAGATTTCACAGTATGTCTCTGCCCTTGGCTTAGGTTTACATGCCTGTGTCTCTGGATGGGCGCTCAGAGCACTGTCGGTTACAGAGACATCACCATGTAAAATACCTGGGAGCACCAAGTGCTTCTCTTTTGGGCCATAAATTCCTGTGTATTCCTGGGCTCCTGCGTCCACTCAGAAGTGCCATCTAAGCAGCTACACTCTTGCCTAACCCATCGGGATTCACAGGAAGATGGTGTGAAGAGCTCTAAGGGGGCAGGATTCAATTAGCAAGGAGTTCATCACAACAGTTGGGGTCACATCCACTGAAGGGCAGAGAAGGCCATCTCTTCACTCAGCAACCTCTTACCTGCAAAGCAGGAGACCTCCCTGCTGGGCTTTCACAGCCTAATTGCTCTTAGTTTAGTCTCCAGCTGATTGCGTGATAGCTCTGTGAAATGGCTTTGCCCTCTTTGGATGTCTGTTCCTACGTCAGACATAGTCTTTGGCTTCTCTCTCCTCCATCTTTACCCAAGTGCTTTCGTTAACGCTCCTCTTTGCTCCTCTTTGCTGCTTCTTCGGTCAAGTTTGTGGGAACTTCACCAAGTTTGCTGTTGGAAGTCCATGACCATGCGCTGTGCACCCTATGGATCTGATCTCAGTTCTTGGAAGAACGAGGTAGGGAAAACCCACTGTGCTGTGGTCCAGCCTTGTTTCCACATTGGCTTTTATGTGCCACCAGTGGGGCAGCTGCCAGTAAGAGGCAACTGCTGTTCTGAAGGGGAAGAGAGAGCTCACAGTTCTTCTCTGCTCATGATTATGTCTTCTGGCATACTGTCTGCAGAAATGAGAATTTTAAAAGAAGGTGCATGCTGGCTAACATCCTAAATCTTTGGGAATCCAGTCAATCACCTTCCCAGTTTCGCCTTTCCAAGGTTTCTCTTTGCTACTTTCCCGTTTCTGTAGTTAAGAGTCTTCTTGAAGCTTTTATGCCACAAGATTACTCCAGAAGCAAAGCCACTTGCATCTGGCCCTTTTTCGGTGCTGATGCTTTTCAGTATGTGGTCCCGTCTTGCCGACGCAGGATCCAGATCGCACTCTCTTCTCTGGGTACAATTCATCTAACACGGAAGTGTTAGGATGGGGGGAGTTGTCTTTATGAAGAGCACATTTAAAGTTTAAAGAAAAGACGTTCTCTGGCCATCCACATAATGCTTAACTTCCCGTGAATAACTCATCTGAGATTAACCTTAACCTTCACTGCTGCATGTCTTTTACTTGGATTTCCACAGTGCCATTTTAAATACTGCCTGGACTTGCCTGCCTTTCTACGAATGCTGCAAGTGAATCCTCTTTAAATAGCAGCTGCTGACACAGCAGCTCTGCCTGTGTTTAATGCGATGCTGTGGCCAAGATCCAGGCGAGGTAGGAGTGGCAGGACCGCAGCCCGGTGCTGTGCTCCGGGTGTCCCCACAGCCTGCCTCGGGCTTGTCCCCTGCCCTCTCCGGGGGGGTAGAAAGCTTTGGAGAGGCAGCAGCTAGGGATGGGTTAGTGGGTGCAAGAGCAGAGCTGGATGCTCCTCGTGTGTTTCACGGGAGGTTTGCAAATGTGCCAGAGCAAGGGGAAGTCCCTAAGCAAATTACCATGCAGGATGCGGCACCTCCACCTACCTGCCCACGCCTGTGCTCGGGCACCTGCCTTGTCTCGGGGGAGGAAGGGCTGGAGAGCCTGGCCCCGGTGGGAAGCTGTCCTGCTCCAACACAAGGTGGGTCGGTGTGCTGGAGAGGGGAAGGGAGTGGGCGCACACATGTGTGTGCATGTTGGTTGTCAGCGGGTGCAGGGGTCAGACGAGGGCAGCCCAACCTCTCCTCACAGGTGGGGCAGGTAGGAAGGATTAATTTCCTCTTCTGTCCCAGCCACGTGGTCCTGGCCTCACTCCATGGTAGCAGTTCTGCCCAGGGCATAGAAATTCACCAGCGCATGTAGCGTCTTTGGGTTGTGTTTCTATTTTCTTTTTTCTTTTCTTTTTTTTGTACAGTCCTTAAGAATAGCCAGGATGCCTTTGAGCTAGGACCCTTGTTTCCTAGATTTAGAGGGCAGAAGCAGGATAAAAGGCTATGAAGAAACACCTGTGACCTTCCAGCAAGCTCCAGCTACTTGGCAAACAAGCCTAAATCTCAGGGTCTCTGCAAGAGCCTAGAAGTTCTTTTCACCTTAAGGGCTCGTGGAGACAGACATTCAAGAGCAGCAAAGGCAGGCAAAGGAATGAGGCTGAAGGTTTTAAAGGGCCTGTCATCACCAAGTAAGGTCTTCAGGTCCTCCAGGGTTGCTACCTTTCCTCCAGACGTATAGCCAAGGCGTGGGCTGGCTCATGGGCTGCTCTGTGACGTGTGGCATGTCTGCCTGTGGCCACCCGTGCTGATTCAGCAAGTAATGCCAGCAGCAAAGTGGGCTTTCTCCTGGCTCCATCTGGAGACTGGGGCAGCCTGAGTACTTACCCCTATGGGGAACATCTTGCTAGGACTGCGGGCCTGCTCAGACTAGAAAAACCTGTATCGAGCCCTGCTGCTCTGTCAGCAGTACGGTCCTGCCACAGCCTCCAGCCACCAGTGCCCTGGGATTTCTCCATCACTCGTGGGCAGCAGATGCTAACGCTGTGGCTCTGCAGCAGAGGCGGAAACAGTTTTCCCACCCAGCCCAGTTGACTGGGATATGAAAATGTTCCCAGTCATCATGAAGGTCCCACATTTGCCTCTAGGATACAACGATGCATTAGGACTGTTACTTCTGAGCAGCTGATGCATTTTGTGCTCACACCGTGTTTGTACTGGTGCAGCCTAAGCTGATGAACTCCTCTTTTACCCTCCTCCTGCCAGCCAAAATCCTGGCAGTGTACAAAGCTGGGGCCCAAGAATTGGCATCAATGATGTGCATCAGTATGTGGTGCTTACCTAGAAGGCCGTTGTAGCTTGCTCCACTTGTGGTCCATGATGGAGCTGATGGGAGCCCCTGCAAGGCAGAGTGATGGAGAACCAGTGAGTTATGGTCATATTAGAGAGGAGGTTAATCTAGTGGGGAACAGCATCTGGGTTGCTGCCAGAACTGGTGTCTTTTAGGGGATCAGAGCATAGATTTAGGCATTGTCAATGCACAGAAACACGATCACTATATAGGATATGTGAGTCACTTAAAGCTTTTCCACCTGTTTTAACTAGCTTCTCAATATCATATCCCACCACTTGGGACAAAGTATATAAGGGGAGTTTCTCAACGGCTGTACCAACTTGCTCTGAAAGCACATAATTGTGTAGAAGTAATATCCATCTATTGAGAAAAGGAAAATGCTTGTAGCTGTTACTCTGGGCTTTCTCCCAGCTCTCCTTTACCACGCAGTTTGTAGATTGTCCCTGACATTTCAACTGTCATTTACTTACTCTTCTTGGGATTTTCCATGTGGAGAGCAGAGAGAGCTGGGAGAGGGCAAGATGGAGGGCTGTAAATACTTTGAGCCATAGCTTGCCAGAGGAGCAACTCCCCAAGTTCAGTGGTCATTATTTGCTCCTGGAAAAGCAAAGTAAAATCCACATAGTCTTCTTCCTCTCCATCTGCTCCCAGCATCGGCACGTGCTGATGAGTGGGGTCTGGGAGTGATATTTGGTTTGTGACAAGAAACCACCTTGTCCATCCAACTCTCTTTTGTCAGATCTTGCAGCGTTTGAGAGGAGAAAGCCCAGTGGAGACAGAAGGGCCATGTAGGACACGTAGCGGTGATAGCAGCCACAGGATCTCACAGTAACTAAAAACCATCATGTCTTCTGTCCTAGTTCTGGATACTGCGGGCCAAGAGGAGTTCAGCGCAATGCGGGAGCAGTACATGAGAACCGGAGATGGTTTCCTTATAGTCTACTCGGTGACGGACAAGGCTAGCTTCGAGCACGTGGACCGGTTCCATCAGCTGATCCTCAGAGTCAAGGACAGGTGGGTGCCATGGAGCCAATCGCTGCTGACCCTGCTCCCACTGCTCTGAGACCACCTATAGTTGCACACCTTGCCCTGCTTTTCACCCCCTGGGTGTCCCAGGACAATTCCTTGTGTGTGGATTTGTCGTCCTACATACGAGGAATAAGAAGTGGGTTTACCTCTTCTGATAAGCATGTAGTGCTTTCAACGTGGAAGAGTTCAGTACTGTTGTGATGGAGTGAAAATGGGTCTGAAGGGGAGAAACTCCAGCCAGAACAGTCTGGCAGAGCAGTATGAGAAAGGTAGACACCTTTGGAGGTAACACATTTGGCTCTGAAGAGGGAGAAGGATGCTCTGTACACAGTGCAGGCACTTTGAGAACGCCATCAGGGAGTCAGCAAGCCTTCGGCCCTAATCTTTTCGTCTGTCCTGGTAGCATCCTCCTTTCCCTGGCTTCAGTGGGTGCCAAACCAACCTTAGAAGGTCCTGCATGACTTGGATCTATGAACAAGTATCTTGAAAGGGAAAACACCCCACATTGGAAAGAACTGTATTTCTTACAAGGGGTGTAATGCACTTAATGCATCGTGCTCTGTAGTAGCCATTCTCAATGAATAAAACACCTCTGCATGACTGGGGAGAAAGCAAGAGAGGTCACCCGCTCCCCTCCTCATGCCTGCGTGGGAGAAGGTAGCACTGAGAGTTTAATCGTGGTAAGCAAATGTGTCCTGACAGAGCGAGGGGAAGCTGCCAGGGTTTATCTGCGAGACAACTCCCTCTTCCCATCCCAGTTCAAGAGGCGATGAATCCATCCTCGCTGGGTGGGGTGTGAATAAAGCCCTTATATGTCTGATTAAGCCCTTATATGTCTGCAGCTTTGAAACACTTGGTTTTTCCATTCATAATGGCTTTTAATTATGGAAGTCATCAAGAAAAGCCACCAGAGGGTTCGGGCCTCGTTGCTGGCTTCCTTTCGCAGCTCTGAATAACTTCCCCACAGGAAGGGTGGACTCGTATCATGTGAGGTTCACAGCTGACAGCTCTTCCAGTAAAGCATCCAAAGCAGAGCCCAGCAGAGTGAAAAGTAAAGGAAAAACCACCCTTTGGTTTCATCTAAATCAAGAAAAATGTCAGTCACTCAGTCTGCCTCCCAGATAAGGACAGACTTTTCTTCACTGCCAGCTCAGCTTGGGGCAAATGAAATCTGTTTCTGAAAGTTGAAGAAGACAGGACAGCATTTCCTGTAACCTCCCCCAAACTGATGTCGGTTTTATTTAATTTAACTTTGTGAAAATAAGATGTGGTATTCATTGTTTTGCTCTGGACTGAAACTTCTACCCTGCTGTATGCCACGCAAGCCCCATGGCCGGCGTGTGAGAAGCAGGAAGCGAAACGGCTGGTGAGGTTGTTTTTGTTTCCCCGCTCAACACCACCGAAGCGCAGAGCGCGAGGAACTTAACGCTTCATCCACGACCCGAGCTCGTTCAGAGAATCGCAGCAGTAGGAGCGGCGTGAGCAAAGAAACCGTCCTGCCAGACCCGCAGGTAGCTGGGAGCAGAGCATCGTCCTGCTTTTCCAGCTAGCAGTCAGTTCTGGAAACTTAAAATCCAAAGGAACTGCAGGCTGCTGCATTAGTAGAGCTGTTCAAAGCCTGCCTCCTGTTTCTTCACATAACCTTCATTACAGTAAAGCTTCCAACTATAGCAGATTTGTCCAACTAGCAATCGTACGGCTTAGAACAGGGACGAAAGTCCCCGCAGAGTTTTGTGCCTGCTGTAAACAAGACAAATGAGATACTGTCCAAATGTAATTCCTTTCTTATCAATCTGCTGCAAGCCAAAAAGAAATCAAATAATCCAGACAAGCAAGTGTTTTGCTCCAGAATGATCAGAGTCAAGATATATCAATGCTCAGGTATTAAAATTAAATCAAGGCCACATTATCAGAATGAATAACTGTAAGACTCATCTAAAATGCAGAGTGCAGTACAGTATTTTTCCAGCCAGAGCAGTGGGGCAATGTGCCAGAGAGAAGATGGAGCCCTTATCGTCTCGATGAAAAATGGCACAGAAACACTGTTTGAAAATCCAGACTTACTCAGGGAAGTGTTTTATGCAGAAATGAGTATGGCCCAGCTGGTTCTTACCCCAGTAAAATCAGCTCTGTGACAGCAGAGAACACTGGAATCATTTTAGGAGGGTTTAAAGTTCAATGTAAGAAAATAATACTGCAGTAACTCTCAGTTATCAGAAGGGACCTCCTCCCTCGTAGCAGTGGGTGAAGGCCCTGCAGCACGACCTTGCTTTCCGTGCCATGCAGCTGGAGGAGAGGCTCCCACGTGTGGGACGTGGGGTGGGGTGGGCAGCAGCCGCACGGCCAGGACCACCTGTGGCGTGAGCTGGCTCGCTTCAGTTTGGTCACCAGAGCTATGGGGGTTTCTGCTGGGGAAGTGGCTGACCCACAGACCTTGTCAGGAGAGCCTCATGCTGGGTGTGCTGTGGATAGATGGGTCTCTTTTCAGGTGGTGTCCAAAGACAGTCAGTTACATGCCCAGTAAAGTTAAAGAAATACTGACTATTATTACAGAGGTAGATGGTTTTGGTGCAAAAGGATGGTTGTTCGTCAGGTTTTTGCTGTAGGATCTGAAACAGGTAATAGCATCTGGAAACTTAGCAAGACTCTTCCGTTCCCTCCAGCCTCCTTCCAGCTACCACAGCCAGTCTTTCAATTTGTCTTGGGGTAACAAATGATGGGGATCTTTTCCCCCAGACATTTTCTCCCCCATGACATGCCCCCCTCAGTGCCAGCTCTCCCAGAGTCCGCCTTTTCTTCCTCCACAGTTGCTCTCAGTGGATGGGTCTCCACCAGGACATGAACTGACACCAGTTCCTCCAACGTACCTCGGTACCTCGCAGTGACGAGCTGCTGCCAAGACACGCAGCTACTGATATGCCTTCACTGTTACGAGAGAGTCCTGTTCTCCTGCTCAAGATCTGTCTCTGTCTCTCAGTTTCCATAGTTCTTTCTTCAGCTAGATGGGTCTTCAGTCTTAGCTGTTATCATTGCTGAAACCATGGCACCAAGTCCCTGAAGTGCCTCCAACTAAGAGTGGACAGGTGCATGCATGCAACTTGTCAAGTAAATTTTTACAGTGTGAATATGTATAGCACAGTCTGGGGGCTGATGTGTGTTCATTTGGTCCTTCTTTATATTTCTTTACATGTGTGTGGTATGTCTGTAGCCAAAATTGTTAAATGATGTCAGCATCAGAAAGAGAAACTTATGCTCAGCATTTTTTATTGTAGTCTACTAATAATTGGGTGGTGGTTTTGGTTTTTTCCAGAGAGTCCTTTCCGATGATTTTGGTGGCAAACAAGGTTGATCTAATGCATTTACGGAAAATTACAAGAGAACAGGGAAGAGAAATGGCAACAAAACATAATGTAAGTTTGTGGGATTGTTTAATTGGTTGTTTTAAGTCCCATTACAGGCATTCAGAATTGAATTCTCTGCTCATTTAGAGCTGAATTAAAGCATTTCTCTTACATCAAACATATGCAATTACATTTTCGACGACTACAAAGTAGTAACTATGAAGCTTCCTTTCAGTAGGGCCAATTCATCACTGAAACTAGAACCTCTGCTGTGCAGCAGGCTCTGGCAAAGCTGTGGCCATCATGACGCCATGGGTACAAGGTAGCTCCAAGTGGTGAGAAATGTGAAGTGTTTAAAGTGAGGGAAGAAAGTGCGCCCTCCTGGAGTGAAAAAGCAGAGTCAGGTGTTAGGAGGTATACCAGCTGGCCTTATGAAACGAGCTTGTTAAAGATAATGAAGTTACAGGGTTGTTAAGCACTTCTAAATCTGGCCCACCATCTTAGCTCTGCATTATTCATGCCATAGTTTAGCCCAAGAAATTGGTCTTGGATGGGTGTAGATGACATGATACTCCACTAATCACCTTGTAAATGCCAGCAGCCCTGAATACCCGGAGGGAGGCAACAGCTCCCGGAGGAGGAACTGAATGGAAAAGTAAAGGCAAACAAGCCTGAGACCTCTTGGCAGCTTGCTGTGCCTACATGGCAAACTGGGCTGTGTTTTCTAAGCAAGCCCTGATGGGAGTTTGGCAGGGCAGGTTCACTCCGTCCCCTCCCAAAGGAAGCTCGTTTCTGTAGGAGCCAGGACACCTAACCTGAACGCAAGGCATTGCATCCATCTGTAGGCGCACGCTTTGGAAAAGGCCGTGTACAAAAATACCTTATCAGAGGCAGTTTTAAAAGTCTGCCAGTGTGCTGGACAAGCACTCTAGGAGGCCCCATCTGGCTGTCAGATTTTGAAGGAGAAGATCACTTTACACTGAGGGGGGAATTGTAGTCATGAAATATTCATGCAGTAGTCCTAATAAAATGTGGCAAGCAAGAATTTTTGGCAAGTCTTCATCTTTCGACAACCTTCGAATATTTTCATGTCTGCAAGCACAGCTTAGGGGTAGAGAACATCTGACAACATGAAGCCTACAATTATTCTTCCCCAAACCCGGAGTTCTGATAGCAGCTGGTTTGCCTGGTGCTTATTCCGGACCTTTTGTAAGCACTTGCTGACCTCGCTGCAAAGATGTTGATAGCAATGTCATGACAACACTGTTTACCTGTATTTCCTCGGTCTCTTAGGTACCCGATTTCTCCAGCCTTTAGGGTTTTTCATTTTGAAACTGGTTTGCTACCAACACATAGGCTGTTACTAATCTCTTCTGTGATACACTTCTCTCCTCCAGATTCCCTATATAGAAACGAGCGCCAAGGACCCACCTCTAAACGTTGACAAGGCCTTCCACGATCTCGTGAGAGTGATAAGGTAAGCTGCAAACTCGTTGCTTGCTCGCTGCCCATGGACGGGACGTGCAGGAGTCCTGGCCCGGAGAGCCAGGAGCCAAATTTTGGGGAGCAGGGGCCAAATGGTTTGGTTGGGTGTAGGAGATTTCTGGGGTTTATTAAACTTTCTTGTCCTGTATCTGCATAGGGATGTTATGAGCACTTAGTTACCCTTGCAGGACCATCAGTGCTAGGCAAGTTGAGAACTGGCTGTGGCCACGATGAACATATATTATTCAACAAACAGTGCAAAGCCTATTTTAGCGATCAGCTTTAAAAGGCCAGCGCTAAAAGCTCTGGGCCAGTAATTTGGGGTTTCATAGCTTTGTCCTCTCAGGGTCTCACGTTGCCAGAGGTTAAAAAGGACTGGCAAAAAATTCTACAAAATTCTAATGCTGTATGTGACTTCTAACATTTTCTGCTCACTAAATGGAAAAAATTAAGCTGCTTTGTATGAGAAACAGCATGACCTAATGGCTAAGCCACAGGTTTCCTCCTCAGACTGCAGAGGTTTGTTCCCAGTTTTGGCATGAGCTGCCTTTGCTCGCTTTGGCAAACGCCTGTTCTCCGGGCAAACCCCTGCTCCAGCTGCCGGCGGGAAGGGACTGCCTTCCAAAATCCCGGCTGCCCTGCAGGAAAAGAGCTACACGCACATCTCGGCGTCTCGACTGATAACCTCAAACCTCTCTGAGTAGATTTGTTTTTCTGGCACCAGTTGTCTGCCAGATTTTTCTGAGCCCTCGTTTTTCATGTTTTGGGAGGGTACTGTGCTGAAATCATGCTCCTCCCCGCCATGCAGTCAAAGTGCCTCACGCGGCAATTAAACCATGAGGCATTTATTCACAGCGTATCTGTACTTGTGAATATCTTAGCGCAGCCTCAAGTCAGCCTCCATCAAAAGCAGATGGTACTGCCCACTCTTCCCACATGTCTCAAAAGCAGGGGGCAGAAAGCCTTTGGAGAACGACAGAGCTGAGCTGGAAATGTCCCAAGCTATTTCCCAACTGTTCTGGAACTCAGCGTTAGCTGGCTAGATATTACTTTTGTGTTACAGGGAGCTCTTACCACCATCTCGTCTACTCTGGAAAAAAAAACCCACACACAGCAAAAATAAGATGGTGAGGGTCCGTTAGCTTTTTCTACATAACGTGACTCCAGACAGGCACAGTCTGGCAGGATTGTTGTAATGAGACATCGCCAAGTTTAAGCCCCGAAAATGCACTCCATAACCTCAAAAATAGGTGATGTACCTCAGTTCCCTGTGTAGTTACCGTGAAAGTTGTTGCCAGCCAGGTGAAACCCTCCGTGGCATCAAGGGCACCAGAGATGTTCACAGGAGCGTGAACTGGCGTTAAGTCTGAGAGCAGCAAGATGCTGCGTGAGCTGGCTGGTCATTTGCCACGATGCACTTTCGCTTGGTCTTTGGACATTGCAAACTGTCCGCAGCCATAGGATGGCATCACCCACCCACCACATACTGCTTTTCTTTTTTCAAGTAAGCTTTTCCAAATAAAATGTAAATTTACAGCTCCCTAATAACCGTGTCATTCCTGGAGTGCTTTACAAATGTAGAGGCTCCTCAGAGCCTGTGCGAGTGTGCGGGGTGAGGACGCTCGTTCAGGCTTGGCACTCTTCGTGCTCCTTGCACTTGGCTGATTCCCAGTTTATTTATCTTCATGCAAGAAACTGTTGTCTGGAGGTAATCCAGAAAGGGCTGATCGAGTCTGCCCGACAGATCTTTGAAGTTTCCTGATATCCCTTTCATGCTGCAGCAGCGTATACATGAGCACCGTCACAGCAGAAATCTCAAGCAGGCGTGGGACGTGGTTTTCTGGATCTCTAAAATAGTTCCAGAATGCTGTGAACAGCTTGCAGCCGCTTAGTGTTTATCCAAATTAACTTTAAAGTATTTTTTTTATTTCAGCTTTCTAGTCTTGAGCCTTAAAGTTTCATGTTTTTCAAGCCTCCAGCCTTCAAGCTTGCTGAAAAAAGAAATCTTAGCAGTCAAAGCTGAGTTTTTCAGGTGGTTGCAAGCATTTGGGAGCTGAGGCTGTAAGAAAAACACCAAATGAAGCCATAATGTTTGTCTCCCAGCTATGTCTCATGCTGGTCTGGATACCTTTGTTTTAACCCTCAGCTTAGTGCCTGGCGTATTACGTAGCAAAGAGGCTGAGTTTGAACTATTCAAACTCAGGTTGGTTATTTAGATGCTGTTTGAACCTGTGGAAGCTGCCGGCGTTCGTATGGTTTATCTTGCAACAAAATCTAAGTCTACAGGCTGCTTATCGGGTGTTTGAACTACAAAGCTTTCTTCTGTTGAATTTGCACCACCGGGCTAGCTGAGTGGCTGCTGCAAGGAGGTACGGTCGCAAACAGGCTTTTGGGCACTGCCTCATCTTAATGAAAAGGGAGGAACCCTCGACAGAACATTTCAGAGGTTGCTGGCTGCCGGGTGCTGCCGGGACACAGTGCAGGGGGACTCTCAGCTGCGTGTTCTGGTGGCTGTGACTCCAGCCAGCCGGGGACATCTTTCTGGGGTCAGCTCGCCCTCTGTGCTCAGGTGCTCTTCGCAGCTTCCAGGGATTGCCAGAGCCCCATGGGCAGCAGACTTTGGTTTTTCATGATTATTTTGACCCCCCCTCCCTAACCAAGTCCACAGCAGTGCAGCTGGCTAAGGGCAATGCCGGCTGACAGCACATCCTTCCAGGAAGATTTATTTCTCTCTGCACTCTGTATCTCTCCCATCCCCTTCCCTAACGAGCGCTAGCAGCGGCGTGATGGATGACACTGCATGGCTCAGAGCATCCGTGTTTCCCGAAGCAGCTCCCTGGCAGGGGAGGAGGCAGCAGTTCACCCAGGGCAACCGGAGGCACTGTGCCCTGGCAGGACATACATCCCTGCCGTCAGCCTCAGTGTTTGCTCATGGCTGCTTTGCTCCTTCCTTGAAAATGCAGGCAGTTGTCTCGTTAGCTGTGTGGCGTGGTGGTAGACGGATATATGGAGATATATGTGCAAATACACGTATTCACACCAAGATGCTGGACCACTGGCTGCCCAGGGCTCTGGATGCTGATGTCCAACCCATCTGCTTGGGTCTCACCTACTTATTTTCCTCTCTTGTCTCCCAAAACAGGCAACAGATCCCAGAGAAAAGCCAGAAGAAGAAGAAAAAGACCAAATGGCGAGGGGACAGAGCCACCGGCTCCCACAAACTCCAGTGTGTGATTTTGTGACAGAACTGCCTGGGAGTGCCTTGGATGCCTCCCTCCTCCCCCCTTGACCCACTGCGAAGCCAGGTGAGGAGCAGCAGCATGGCCCCGCCGCCCCTCGGGCTCCCCGGGCGGCTCGGACCCCCCCGGAGTGGGGCTGCGCATCAGGGCCAGCGTGGGAGCCGCGCAAATGGGAGGCAGAAGGCATCAGCTGGACCTCGACTCTCGAACATCCCCAGCGCCTTCCATGGGCCTCCACAATGTTTATTCAAAAAGGAAAAAAAAAAAAAAAAAAAAAAAA
>Ga0065711_1005962_pt1 | contig 40543 bp, 52 predicted proteins | sample Hoacrofraction12_FD_59098 | JGI IMG/M metagenome (GOLD analysis project Ga0065711, IMG submission 59098) | Hoatzin crop microbial communities from Cojedes, Venezuela - Epithelial fraction 12 v2 (version 2) | ecosystem: Host-associated > Birds > Digestive system > Esophagus > Crop | place... | reverse complement strand
TCGCCGGGGACGCGGCAGCCACCGCCCCGCCGCCCAGCCCCACCGCCCCACCGCTCACCTGTCGGAGCCGTTCCAGACACACTCGAACTTGTCGAAGATGCAGTCATTCTCGTAGAGTGAGCAGAGCTTGCTCCGCAGGTAGTCGTGGACCTGCGGGCAGGAGGGAGGGGGCGTGAGGCCGCGGCACCGCGCGGCACAGCCCGACGCCCCACAGACGCCCTCGGCCATGGCCACCCTTCCACCGTGAGCAGCGGCACCGGCACCGGCACCACCTCACGCAGGGCTTGGCAGTGCCGGCACCTGAGCACCCGCTCCCCACTCACACCCAGCCCGGATGGGGTTACCATCCACCGGGCCACGCCAGCCCGCCTCTAACAGTTCTTTGCTCTCCACGACGTAACGGCACGAGGCTCCCATCCCCCAGGTTTGCACCCGTCCCCACTGCCGCCCGCCCGGGAGCGTGGCTGGGGCTGCAGGCTGCGGGTGCCCGGCAGTGCCACCCTCACCTGGTAGGTCTCGATGGGCCGGTTCTCCATGTTCAGGTCCCACACCTTGACAGTGAGATAGTCCCGGGTCATGATGTACCTCCCACTGTGGCTGAATTTGACGTCGGAGATTGAGGAGATGATCTCGGAAAAAAACGACCGGTTACTGGGGTCTTCGGGCTCTTCAAAAACTGCGGAAGAGGAAAGGACAAGCCCCGGCATCAGGCGAGGCAGGAGCTCCCTACCCCGGCCGGGGACCTGCCACCCTGCCCCGGCTCCGCGGATGCTCCAGGGAGGGGAGCGGGCAGCCCCAGGGCCACGCTGCCGCACGGCGACGGAGGCTCCGGCTCGGCCGTGGAGACCCCCAGACAGCACCACGCCGGCGTCCCGGGGCAGCCACCGCCACCGCCCAAACGCCCTCCGGCCCCGCTCTGCTGAGCAGCGGCACCCATGTCCCCAGGGGACGTCACCGTGGCGGCGGGGCGAAGGGCCCCTGCTCCTGGGCTTGGCCTAGACCCGAGAAATGCCCCTGTCTTAAGGACTTTGCCTGGCACCACTGAAGCTCCGTTGTTTCTAATGTGTGCAATAAGTGCAGTCATTGGAGGCCAATTCATCAGCAGCACCATGGAAGCCCAGAAGACTGAGAGCCTTGCACGTCACTTCTGCTCCCTGGAAATCAATGTGCAGCGTAACTGAAAGTCAATGCAAACATTTTATAGCCGCTGCAACCTACAGATTTCATCTGATCAGTCTTTGAATAAATCACAGTGTGAAGGAGACGGATGAAGTGCCAAACTAAATGTATTTATGAATTTGATTTCGCAGTAACATCAGCTGGGCAAGCGCAGCTTTCAGCAGCCATCACAGCGATGCAGCAGGAGAGGTGCTGCCGCTGTGGAGACATCTGCCCAGCCTCCCCTGCCCGCCTCTCCAGCGCAGCGCTGCGGGGCACTGCCCGGGAACACGGAGCAGCTCACGCCGCTTCGCTCCTCCACCGGAGAAGCGCCCAGGCCCAGCGCCAGCGCCCAGCCCTCATCCTCAGCGCCGGGGCTCTGCTGTAACCCCCCGCCATGGCGGCTGGCGGCTCTGACCCACTGGTGCCCGCGCCAGGGACGTGCCAGCAGCCGCCCCGCAGGCCGCGTGCCCCGCACGGCATCTGCTCGGGTTCCCCACCTCCTCACCCAGCCCAGTGCCAGCGCCCGAACCCCGGCGCGCGGCGGAAAGAACGCCTGCAGTGCCAGGGTGAAGGAGCTCCCTCCAACTCGGCAGTGGCACTGCCCACAGCAGGACCCCGCTCCGGGTCCTCTAATCGCCAGCAGGAAATCTGACCACACGTCAGGTGTTTTAAATCAGAAAAGCGACAGCAACGAGAGAAAAACAAAGATCTGAGGCAGTCCATGGAGAGAGAGCATCTGAACAACACGACTCTGCTGTAACCATCGCAGGCTTGCTCACGCCAGGTCGGCGGCATCATGAGGCTTCTTCTAACGGCTTCGTCGCTCCCATCGCGGGTGCGTGCTTGTGAGCCCACGTCAAGGCTGGAGATGTTCAGTTTGCAGCACAGGAGAAAGAAGAAATTGTTGCTGATACTGCAGCAGCACAAAATGCTAAATCACAGCTCAGCTGTCAGACGGGAACGGCCTCGGAGGGAGAACCCAAGGGCTGAGGCAGCACCGAAGAAGGCAGCGAGGGTGAGGTGCCTGCGGTACGACGGGCGGGAGCCGCTCCCCGACGCCAGGCTCCCCCAGCCCATGCCAGCGCTCGGCTGCTCGCCCCTCCGCCGATTCCCCGCCTGCGGGCTGCCCGCACCGCAGCGGAGCGAGGAGGAGGAGGAGGAGGAGGAGCGCAGGCTGCAGCCGTGCCCAGGAGGGGCCGGGGCAGGGTGAAGCATCAGTCCCAGCCCAGCCGAGGGCGAGGGGGTCCCACGCAGCCCCCCGTGCCGAGGGACAGAGGGCAGGACCCCGCCACGCACCGAGCCCAGCGCAGGGCCCAGCCCCGTGCGCAGTCCAGTGCGGAGGAGCCGTCGATTCGAAATTCAGAGCAGCTACGAGGCGCAGGCTGGTACAGGTTAACTACATTTTCCCAGTGCCGGTCTCCTTGCGCTGGTACCGGGAAGCAAAAGCCAGATCTCCCGACGCGGAGCGCAACCGTCCCGACGACGCCTCAGGAGACGACGTCCCGAGCTGCCGCCTCCGCTCCCGCCCTGCGCCCGAGAGCGCTCGGCCAGGGGGACCCCGCTGGGGCAGCGCCAAGGCCAGTGGGGTTTTTCACTCCTCAATAAATTTAATCCCTCATCAATAAATGTTTACCACCGGTTAAAGTACCGTCTTTTCTTCTCACTCCTCAGGTAAACTCTCCTCATGACAACCAGCAACGCAGACCGGAGAACCGCGAGCGCAGCAGCGCGGCACCGCACCGTCAGCGAGCCGCGGCGGGGGCCGGGGCCGTCACCGCGTCCCTCTCGGGCTCAGCGCCAGCTCCCAGCCCAGCACCGCCCCGCACGTGGCGGACGATACCAGCTGGACATCCTCATCTGGGACGCAGGCAGGAGAGCCTTGCAAAGGCACAGAGGGCTCCTGCTTGGCTCAGCGACCTCGGGGAGGTGGCTCCTCACAAAACAGCGCCAAGCCCAAATGCCCTTTGCTGTGGGAAAACAACGGCAGCAACCCCAGCAGGGTTTCTCCTCACTCTCCCACGCGCTTTTCGGAGCAGGATTACTCTTGCCGGCGCTACCAGCTGCACCAGGAACCCCGACCTCCCCTTCGGCTTCCCGGGGAGCTTCGGACATCGCACGCGGTGTGCTGGGGAGGGATCCCCTGGCAGGACCCTGCCCCTCTCACAGCCCTGCGGGGCCGGCATCTCGGCGAGGAAGCTGCCGCTCCCTCTCAGGCCAGCTCCGCAGGGAAACGCACAACGGCACAGAGCGCAGGAGCCTCCAGAAACGGGCAAACAGAATTTAATAAGAGAAGTAAAAGCTTGCCCCGAGCAGCACACTGCATCTATCCAAATAGACATGCCTGTGATGCACAGTGCTATCTTCTGCATTTTTATTAAATATTGACAGTTATTAAATGTCTCCGCTGGAGGATTCGCCTCCAAAGCCAATGTTGCTTTTCATTCTGAACTTTGATGAACTGTCTCAATTTCGAGGCACACATCTGCTGAACGGCAGCTGACTGGGGCTGACGCTTCTGAGGGATGGAGGGAAGTCAATAAGGAAATGTCACGGGAGAGGTCAGCCCAAGGCAGGACTCACCAAGGGCTGCAGGGACGCAGCAGTACTCATACAACGGGGAAAGCCGGGGGGGGCTCTGCCGCCGAGGGGAGAGGAAAACGAATTTTGTTTGCTCCTTAATTGTATTCTGATTCTCAGCTGGGAGCCGGCACTGTAGGGCTGTGAGACACGGTCATGAAATGCAAGAATAGAAAGGTGTGTTTTGCTCGGGATTTGGGAAAACTGCCATTCGGTATTTCCGAATGTCCAGACAGCGATGTCAGCTTTCCTCTCCATCCGTTTTATTCCAGTTTAGAACCAGGTACCAGACTGTGACCGCAGCTCCAGAGCTGAAAAGCGGTGGCTGGTGCGCGATTCCCTGTCAACTCCAGGAAACCCACACCTGAAGCCCAGCCGGGTGCTCTCGCGGTGCCGACCATTAGCACTGGGCTCCAGTTCGTTGCACCCCGTTGGCGCATCTCTTGTTCTCGTAACACGATCGCACTTCAAATACTGAAAATCCCCCTAAGCTCCCACAAGACAGGGGCCATTTTCTGAAGCGAACTCCAACAAGAAAAGGAGATGCAGGGGTCTAGCTAGCCAGTCACACAGCACAGCNGCCCTTGCTTCTGCCGTACTTCGCTGTCCTTCAGGCAGGTGCCATAGGTACCAGACTCCTCCAGGTCTGTCCCATCTTTGTGTCTCGCTCACCGCGCAGCTCGGGCACAACGAACAGCAGCAGCCATTCGCCAGCCCACCCACAAACGCCGCAGGCGTTCGTGTCGGTGTTCCGGCGAGCACTGCCGACACGGAGCGTATTCCCGGTACCGCCCTCCCGACACGTACCGAGCAGCAGCTCGCTCATCGCACCAGCCCGGAAGGACCAAGGACAAGCTCCCAGCGTACCCCAGACTTTGAGGGGGGGTTCTGCATCCCCTGGCCCCTGCGGCATCGCCCGCAGCTGACAGCGGGGCATGGGGCTATTTGGCACAGACGCAGCGCTCCCGGTCCCCCCGCATCTGCAGCTCTGCAGCCGCTGTGCACCAGCACCCCAGCAACCCCTCGGCCCCGCGGCTGCCGAAGCATCGCCGTGGGGTTCTAACGTGCACCCCGAGGGCGTGGGGCCGGGACTCCGGAGAAGCTGCTCCTCCAGGGATGGGCAGGCCCGAGGGCCAGTGGCCATGGGGATGCGCGGGCGCAGGAGGACCGCAGCCCGGCACAGCTGGCGGGAGCGCGGGGTGAGGCGGCAGGGCAGACCCGAGCCCAGGCAGTCTCTGCGTGCCCCTCCTTGTGCTGTTTCACCCCAAAAGGGACCGCGTCCCGGCCGCGCTGCTGGCGGGGCTGTACTCACACTTGGCGTGGCGGTCGCAGAGCGCAGCGGTGCGCATGTCGCACAGCCGGATCGTGCCTTTGCTGCTGCTGTAGACGAAGGTGTTGCAGTGGTGCGGGTGGAACTCAGCGGCCGTGATCACCTCCGTCAGCTCCTCCATGTTGGCAGGCTTGATGTCCACGATGTCTGGCGCAGCGAGTCAAGGAGCCTGGCGCAGCCTGGCGCCCGCCCCGCTCCCCCGTGGGGTCTCCTCCCGCTGCCCTCCTGCCACGTCCCCGGGCTCCCCCCGCCCCGCGCAAACCGGGCGCTCCCGGGAGAGCCGCACCGTGCCGGGCAGGATCGCCGCGCTGAGCCTGGACCAGCCAGCGCCAGCGCGGGGGAAGCCAACGTCCATCGCGTCCATCGCCCGGCCAGAGACCGCAGCTCCGGCACCACGGAGCCCCTCCGCACCGCACGAGACCTGGCTCTGCCCACCCGTCCCAGCCCAGCGTAAACGCGTTTTATTGCGGTGTCTGGGCACGGTGAGTAACCGCGCTGAGAATAACAACAGGGGGAAACAAAACCCAGACCACGGCAACCAACAGAAAACCACCCCAGCCCTCGGGTGCCTGCCCAAGGACGTGTAATTTCCAGAACATCTCACATGCTTCGTGAAATGCCGGGCTCCAAACCAAGCTGCAGACCCTGTCCCAGGCCCTGCCGATGGTGCCACCAAGGACCTGCACAGCCCACAGAGCATCCCGCTGCTGCAGGGGACGGCTGACAAGTGTCCGTCCCGGCCCGACACCACACCAGCAGTCACCGGTGGAAGGGGCTTTAGCACAATCCAGACACCCGGCGTGGGAAGACTTACGCACCATGCAGAGGGGGGAAAGAAACCGCACCTTTCCTCACCCCTGGAAAGCAAACTAAGATCCTGCTGTTCCTGGTAAGACAGGAGTTAAAAAAAAAAATAAAGAAGAAGAAGAAGATGCGAATTTCTCACCCATCTGGGGTGTTTTACAGCAGCAAGTGTTCCAGCAGCAGCTGTGGTCCACAGCCCCTGCCCGGTTTCACAGCCCGGCCGTGCCGTGCGGCCACAGCAGAAGCCGGACCCCAGCTGCAGCCAGAGCTGAGCCCCACACAGGGCCCTGCGGGGCAGCGATGGCTCCGTCCCCAGCGGCCGCAGCATGGGCTGCACTGGTGTCCATCGGGCACTGAGCCCCGCACAGGGCCCCACGGGGCAGCGATGGCTCCGTCCCGAGCGCCCGCAGGCTGGGCTGCACTGGTGTCCATCGGGCACTGAGCCCCGCACATGGCCCCACGGGGCAGCGATGGCTCTGTCCCAAGGGGCCGCAGGCTGGGCTGCACTGGTGTCCATCGGGCACTGAGCCCCGCACGTGGCCCCACGGGGCAGCGATGGCTCTGTCCCGAGGGGCCGCAGGCTGGGCTGCACTGGTGTCCATCGGGCACGCCGACAGCCGGCAGCGAGAGGCGGCACAGGACCCTCAATGCCTAGCAAGCGTTTGGGTGCCACGCTTGCACCTTGACCAAACTCCCTCGGGCCATCTGAACTCCCTGAGGTTTTACCCCAGTTTAGGACTCCTCACCTTCTTCCTCGAAACAGAACGCAGCCTGCAGCCCTGCTCAGCCGCTCCCCCTCGGAGCTCCCACGCCTGCGCCTGCTGAAATCCTCTCCAGCTGCCTGAATCTGCCACGTGCCCTGGGGATTTCTCGGTAGGAAACGCTGTACAAATATCGCCGGTGATTAGTGCCCCGTTGTTATCATTTCTGATGCGGCCGTTACAAGGGTGACTGGCACGACCTCATTTGTACGACTGTGACTGGCAGCCTGTCACCCCGCTGCAGGGTGTAATGGAGACGGCACCATTACTATTTCCTCTCTCCGTCTTCCCCAAGGCATCTGTCTTCTCCATCACCCGCGGACCCCCCTCCCTCCCGCCCGCCCCACGCAGACCCTGCAGGCGAAATTATAAAAAGGTGTCACCCGCACCGGGAGGCAGCAGCCACGAGGCTGCCAGCCGCGCCCGCGCCGCAGAGGGAGCGGCTCGCTGTGATGGCCGAACGCGCGCTGGCGTCACAGGCAGAGGCGGGAGGGCAGTGCCCCGGCAGCGACACCGGGCCGGGGCGTTCGGGGGCTCTGCCGTCGGGGGCACGCGGACAGCACCACTTTGTGCTCCTGAGCTCCGGTGAGCCCTGGCCAGAGGGTGCAGCTCCCGCACCAAGGAACCACGACCGGGGCGAGGGAGGGGGCAGGCGAGATGCTGCGCTGCCCGCCCGGTCACACACACCCGCGGCAGACACGGCCACAGCTCCGCCGCCTCCCACAGAGCCGGACCCCATAGGTTCCCCCCTCTGCTGCCCACCTCCACTGGGGACCCGTCCCCCCGTCCGGCTTCCTCATCCTCCCCCCGACATCTGCACATGTCCGGGCTCCCCTCTCGCCAGCCGAGGCACCTCCGTGTTCCCGCTGCCTGGGACCCTCCCGGGGCCGTGCGCACCCAAGGATACTGAAACTCTGATTTGTGATTTCAAAGTTCCACAGGTTTATCCTCAGGTCGTCTGCCGACATGTAGGTCTCGTAGTCACTGTTGACGGAGATGGAGTTGATGTGGTAGGTATGAGCGTTGGCGAACACCCGGCGGGGGGTGGCCTCCACCATCAGGTCCATGGGCCGGAGCACGGGTACCTGCGGGAGGGAAGCAGAGGGTCAGCGCCCAGGCAGAGGGCCCAGCTGCCCCCCGGCCCACACCAGCACCCAGCACGGGGAACGCGCTCCGGCCCACCCTCCATGCTCTCCGCAAGGAAACCTAACGCCTTTCCGAGTGTGCGAACAGAAAGACAAACGGACACAAAAGCCTTTTGTTTTCCGAAGAGGCAGAAGTTGGGGTAAGATTGCAGTCAGGCAGCGAGAGCCTGATAAGCCAGGCTCAGATCTCTGCCGCAGCAACCATTCCTTCTTTGAACAAAACAACCACTTCTGCCTTTTTTTGTCACTGTTAACTGGAATCTGAGATTCCCAGAGCATTTCTAACAGAAATGTATTTCTTGAGAGACTCAGGTCAGCACGGATTTTTCTTTTAACTTTTCTGCATTTCCTTTACAGTGAAGCAACGGCAGTAAGAGAGGAGAAGAGACAGGGAAGGGGAACGCACAGGGCAGGGACAGACGGAGGGAGCAGAAACAGAGCTACGTGCGTTTGCCTTCACATCAATACGCCTAACTCACGCAAACGTCGGGGGACGGAGAGATGCAGTAAGAGCGGTGTATGCAGGGAGCGGTGTAAGTAATCACGTCAGCCTTAACGCTCCTAAGGCAACTTAATACACGAGAAAGGTGTCAGTCTGTGCTCCCGCCTGCCAGTAAGCTGTTCCCTCCAGCTACTTCATTACTGTGCGCATTATCTGCGCGCTGCCCGAAGCGATTTCCCATGGCTGCAGAGGTGGGGACGGCAGTGTGACAGCCAGCTCGAGTGAGACCGGAGCACAGGGACTGCCAGCTCAGAGCCTGAGCTTAATGTGACGAGCCTGCCTGCTAATTCCACCTGACACAGCCAATGATGCATCGTTTGCTGCTGAAGGACGCTGCCCAGCCATCTGGGGACGCAGGCTCGCGTTCTGCTCAGGGACCGCAGCCACTGGGCTGTCACTCAGGCGGCTGGAAACGCCGCAGTTGTGCAAAGGGAGAGGGTCCAACTGTTACACCAGGGCTCACCACACACAAAAGTAAGTCCAGAGGAGGCTTCGGCAGAGGATTTCACTCAGCAAGATGATGCTGCGCGGCCCGACCGCACCTCGCGGTCCAACCCCAGTACCCGTCCCCGCCCGGAGCCCAGCAGCGTGCTGGAGTGCGAAGCAGCCAGGGCAGTCCAGGTCTGAGCCAGAGCAGCATGGCTGTGGGCAACTTCCCCCACCCCAGCACAGCTCCCTACCTGATTCTTGCATGGCAGCTACCCACAGCCACAGAGCTAAGATCAACTCTTCAGGCAAGAAAATTCTCTACACATTACCTCAGAGCCAAATTCTGGAGAGTCCTTATGCCTGGAACTTGGTCTGTCACCAGGTAAAACCCCACGAGAGGAACAAACCTGGTCATCCATGAGTATTTTGTTACAGCAGGATTTTTTATCTGCTACGGTGGCACGAATCTGCACTGGAATATGGAGACCAGCACGCACCCATGCCCCTTCTCACCACACGCTGCGAGCTTTTGCTTAAGGGTATCAGCAGCAAGCCCATAACCCTGAAAGCACCGACATTTGGAGGCGGCAGCCGCCAGGACTGTGCTGGGAGCACACGCTGGTTTGGGCATCTCGTTCCATGGCAGCAGAGGTCTTGCAGCGGACGGCAAGCCCCGTCCCAGGACGGCCCAGGGGAGCCGCTGCCACTGCGCGGAGGCCGACGGGCGCCCGTGCTCAGCCCCGGTGCCGGCACTGACGCGTGCCCTCGCCGACACGCGCACCATGGGCAGGGAAGGGCCGCCCGCCGCCCTCACCCCGCTCGCCTCCGTGGGGCGAAGAGAAAGAGCCCAGCAAATGGGGCAATGTGACAGCAACTGAAACCTGGTGGTTTCTTTTTCCCCGAAGCACGCAGAGCCCAAGCCGGTGTCCGCCTGCAGCACCCGCTCCCCCCGCCTCGCCACGGCAATCCCCCACAGCACAGAGAGCTCCCCGGTGCAGCCCTTCCCCAGTTACAGAGCCAACCTGCAGCGCAGGCTCTGGTATTCTATACACCCATTATTAAAGGGTAATTCAGTGTAACAAACCGCATCAAGTACATAGCAAGGCTGTCAAAGAAAATGAACCACTAATAAATTAAATTACTTTGTTTTCAGGAAGGGGGGGGGAATGCCAGTCATTCTTCATTTAAAACAAAATATGTCTTAATTTTTCTTTCTGCCTTTAGCAGGCACCCCCTGCAAAAGGGCCGGTCCCGCTCATTCAAAGCCCACCACACCAACTCCTCTCTCCCTGCCTGGCCAAGGCTTCCCCTTTCCTGAGTTAATGAGGCACTAACCCTCCCTCGAGCTGCAAAATTCATTTTCTCGGTGGCTGGGGGGTGGAGGGAGCCGGCGTGCCCCGGCCCCTTCCCATCGCCGGTGCCGCACGCCCTGCTGCCACCTCCAGCCCCGCACGCAGCACCCCGGCGCAGGTAACACGACGGCAGCAACCGCTCCACCACTTTGCCCCCCGCTCCTTCCTGCAAGGCTGAGCACCGATGGCAAGTGTCGTTCCACACGCACCCGTCTTCCCAGGTTTCCCATTCTTTGTTTATTTTTATAGCATGATAGGATTTTGTTTTGTTTGCAGCTGAGAATCTGTCCCAGTTCAGTTATTACACTCCAAGATTCCTCGCACCATCTGCACCTAAATTCTGAAATAAGTTTGCAGACACCTCAAAGAGCAAACAGAACGTATTCCTTCTTTGAAGTTAAAAATCCTGAACTGTTCATGCCAGTCTCGTTGGAATTACATTCCTCTTAAAGATGTGATGTTTTAAAAGATATTTTTAAACTTTTTTCCTCTGCTGACAAAGAGCCAGTGTTGTAGAAGCCCACCAGGCAGCTTACAGTTCTCCTGCTTTTCCCAGGAGAAGTGTGCAGAAGCAGAGCCGTGCTACCAAACACACACTGAGAGCAATCCAAGCCCATGTGATAACTCTGCCCGGCACGTTGTTTGTACAGCACGTCTAGACACAGACACTGGCAGCGTAATTGCTGTGGAAAAAGAGATGAAAGAAAATATTGGAAAGGACAATTCTGGTCACCAGCATTTCAAGGTGAGTTTACAAATATTAAAAGGATGAATAATGAGTTCTTAGCAGAAAACAAAGAATTCAACTCATGGGAAAGACAAAAAAATGAGAAGAGCAGCAGCAAAACCGGCTCCTCCATTTCTTTTCGGTACCAGCAGAAGGAAGCGGGCAGAGGAGCGGGCAGGGCGGGCCGGGCGCGGCGAGGGGAGTGAGGTGACACCGGTGTCCGCGCCCCGCAGACCGGGCGTGCCTCGGCGGGGACCGAGCCAAGCCCTTCCGCCTTCACACCGGGAGCGACAACTGCCCATGGGCTCCACGCCGGCACAGCCCGCAGAGCCCCGGCACCTCCCGGCGCGGCACGGTCGCTCCCCAGGGACGGCTCCGCATGGCGGCGAGCCCAGCACGGGCAGAGGGACGGGCGACCACAGCGGGTGTTTCGAGCACGGCCAAGCATGCAAACATTACACACTGAGCTGCTTTAAGGCAATGTACGTGACTAAAGAAAATGGGAAAATCCTTTTTTTTTTTCCTTTTTAATTTCTGTGGCAATGGTTTGACGACGAACATTTGAAATTGATTAGTTCTGCCATATGCATTTTATAGCCAAAAAAGCCAAATGTTTCACATTACCTTGTCATTTAAATGATAATGCTTCAGAGAATGTATACAAGGGAAAGACAGCCCAGCCTCTCTGCTGTGGCAGAAATGCAGCAGCACAGCAGTCCTCCAAAGCATCCCCCATCCCCTTCCCTCTCCTGCCACACGGCATCGCTCTGGGGCTGCCCCTCGGCTGCATCGGATGCAGCGGGAGCACAGCACAGCCTCCCCAGGAAACTGCACCCAGGGGCCAAGAAATCCGAGCGATTTGGCAAAACGGGAGATATAAAACAGTTTATGATGTATTTTGCTGGAACTGAAAGCGTGAAGTGTTAGCTCTCAATCAGAGCGAGCTTTCTGACAGCTGCAGTCACCATGAACCAGCCACATCGATGCACCGGCTCGTCACACCCTGGTCGCACTTGGCCTGCCAGGGACGTTCCTCACCCCGGGAGGTGGCCAGAGGAGACCACAGCAAACCACCCTCTGTGCCACGGCAATCTCCTGAGCCATCAGCAGCCTGGGTGAGACACGACCCTGCTGCCAGGGCAGCGGGTCCCCGGGCTCGCCAGGTGCACGCCAGCCCGTCTGCAGGGTGCTTCCTCACCTACCAACATTCCACAGTGCTTGGGGCAGAGATGAGCTCTCCGCGGCAGGGAAAGTTGCTCCCAATGGCCTGACACGAGCAGATCCTTCAGCAGCAGCCTCCACCCAGGACGTCGGGGCGGCTGGGGATCGGGCATTGGGTGCCAGGGCAGCACAGCCTGCTGCTGCTCCTCTTTAAATCACAGGGTAAAGATCATAGAATCATGAGGGTTGGAAAAGACCTCTAAGATCATCAAGTCCAACCATCAACCCACACCACCACGCCTGCTAAACCATGTCCCCAAGTGCCACATCTACACGGTTTTTGAACCCCTCCAGGGACGGTGACTCCACCACTGCCCTGGGCAGCCTGGTCCGATGCCTGACCGCTCTCGCAGTAAAGACATTTTTCCCAATATCCAATCTGAACCTCCTCTGATGCAACCTGAGGCCCTCCCCGTCGCGAGGCGGGGCCCAGAAGCTGTCTCTCTCCAGCTGGCTCCCCCGGTTTTGCTCATCAAAAGCAGAGACATCTTGCCACGCACAGCACCCGGGACGGTACCGCTGGGAGGACGCACACCGGCGTTTCACCGCAGTCTGACTTGCGCTGTGCAGGACCAAAGCAAACACATTCTCTTATTTAAAATGCTTTAAGCCCAGGATATTATTTGTGTTAATTATTTCCTGCACACGTCCCATGGCATAGGCACGGCTGTGCACCGAGCAGCACCCCAGAGCGTGCGAAGGCCGTTAAATGAGGCCGAAGGGCCGTAGCTATTAGACTGGGGGCTATCCAAGAAAGCACAGCTCTTTAACGACAGCGAAAGGCTTACTTTACAGTCTGAGAAGAACGACGTATTCCTTTTGCACTACGTGGGTTAGAAATTCCTCAGAGAACAATGCTCAACGAGTACATTTAAACCACTATGATGAATGGCTAAGAGATGATTGCAGCAAGGTGGCTTTAAAGCCCTTTTCCACTTGTCTGTGGTCAAAAATTAAACTGTGGATGGATGTGGCTTTACTCCAAAGTGTGAGCACCACGGAACAATTAAACATCAAAGATACACCGAGCCGCAGCGAAACGGTTACTATTATGTAAATATCTGTCTAAGTAAAATCATCAAAACATCAGATCAAATCGTCGCTGGCGGAAAACTCCTCACTCTTCCGTCCTCGGGGACAGCAGGCGTTGCGCAGGCAGATACTAACAGCCGTAATACTGAGCACTTACACCGTGTTTTACCTCTTCCCGTTGCTGAGCAGCAGGAGCTGCACGCTCCCGCGGGGCTGCTCTCCGGAGAGCGGGGAGCCGCGGTGCCGTAGCGCAGAGCTCAGCGGAAAGCCCCGAGCAGCAAACCCCTCCAGCCACGCGGCACCAAGCTGCTGCCAGGCAGAAACGGACGGAAAGTGAAAACCAAGGTTGACACTTTTGAGGCAGACAGCGGACTGCAGGGAATAGTGTCCAGTTCTCGGATATTTCAGTATGACTTTCTACAGGCAAAACAAAAATCACAATTCCCTCTGACCCGGGTTCGACTGGGATAGGGTTAATGTCCACAAGAAGCTGGGAGGGGACACAGCCAGGCCGGCTGACCCGAACTGGCCAGGCGAACGGGATATCCCACACCACGCTGGGTTTCTCCATGGGGGAGCTGGCCGGGGAAGGGTAACCGCGGTTCGGGCGCGCGCTGGGCATTGGGCGCTGAGAAAATGGCACCGAGTATCGTTCGGTTTTGTATATCCCTTTTACCGTATTACTGGTGGTGTTCTCTTCGCCCCTCGCTGTTCTGTTAAACTGTCTTTATCCCAACCCACGCGTTTTGCCTTTTCCTTCCAACTCTCCTCCCCATCCCACTGCGGGGGGACCGACCGTGCGGCCGCCCGGTTCTCTGCCACCAGCCAGGGCCGAGCCACGACACCCCCTGCCCAGACGCTCCGGAGACCCCCGCACCCCCACGGCCTCCCCCCACCCAGGGTCACGGCACGGTGGGACCGACGGACAGCCACTGCGGGCGAGGCGGACGGACTCCATGGCCCCGGCAGAGCTGACAGCCAGGTCTGCCCAAAAGACAACCATGCGTTTTCAAAAGGTAAAAAGTTTCATTTCAGAACATCCAATCTCAGTGTTCCCAGAATGAAATATTTTGCTGATGATGTTCTGGCAGATCTAATACAGTTTGTGTTGGAAAAGAAAAGAAATAGGCATTACGTTTATCCTGGACTCTTGACTTGCTTCACTCCCCCCAGAAATTCAATGTTCTAAAAAAATACACTAGAAATAAAAAAAAAAAAAAAATCAGTATTAAAAAATTGCTCCTTTGAGAAGGCTGGCCCCCATTTTCTGTTTTCCGTGGTTCCCAGCAGTGTGTCAGCGTGTGCAGGAGAGCCCCGGGCGCGGGACCGGCACCGAGATGGCAGATCCAGGCGAAACCGTGACCTGTGCTTCCTCAGTAAGGCCAGGGCCCTTCCAGCGCGTTTAGCCAGAGGCAGAAGCGGTAGCGGCAGTAACACCCCGTAGCTCTGCCGTCTTTCTCAAACCTCCCTCCCAGCCCTGCGGAGGGTCGACAACCCCGGCTCCGACATCCCCATCCCGAGCAAACTCCTCCAACGGGCTGCCCAGGTCACGGCGTATCAGGCTGGCAATGCCGCCTGAAACACGACAGCAGATACACAGATACATGACATTAAATGTTTCCTTGCTCAGTAAAGAAAATGCCTGCCAGCCACCAGGAGCAACTCCGTACGGAGCAGAGAATTAACTGCCGGTCTGGGGCTCTCAATGGCTTCGTCTGCAGTGGAACTGGAAGCCATAAAAGTGAGCTAAGGGCAATCATAGCAACAATTTTATACATATAAATGTAAAAACCCCAAGTACTCAAAATGCAAATTCTGACAGGATGTTAATAAATTACAAGCTAGTCTGGTCTGATTAATGCCATGACAAAATTACTGCACGCTTGGCGTTTCCAGGCCCACGGGTTAAAGGAGTGATTGCCTGTTTCAGCTCTAGTATCAAGCCGGGGGAGCACGGCTTCCCCCCGTTTGCAGAGGGCACGCTGCTCGCTGCTGGGCGAGGCCAAGGGACCCGCTCCCGCAGAGGGTGCTGGGCTGGAGCACCCACGCTCAGGCTCTCCAGCGCTGCCTGCACCGTGCCCGAGCTGCCGGAGCTCCGCGGGTGCGGGGTGAGCTCCGATTGAATTAACGGGGCACGCACCACCTCGGGGGGAGCTGGCTCTTTACATGCAAATTAAAGATCATAAACAGCTCTCCCAAGGCAGCACCAGGGCACAGGCAGACCCGCCGGCACGCCGGGCAGGCGCATGGCGATGCCCAGCAGACGGGCGCTGCGCCCGTGCACCTCCCCTCGCCACGCACTCCTGGGGTGCAGGGGCGGCTGCTGTAATGGGGTCTGGGCATCCCCTCCCCTTGCAGTAAATGGAAAACGTAGCCTTAGGTATTTACATTTGATTTGGGAGGCCGCTTTTTAATCTCCTTAGGCTGGGAGAAAAACTCATTTAGAGAAGGTACTTCTGCTCCCGAAGCAGAAGTCGTGCCTGCGAATGCACGGCGAAAGGAGAGCTCGTTAACCACCTCCTCGCCAGCCCGGGCATGCAGCGGGGCAGCAGCAGTAACCGGGCACTGGGGTGCCCGACGTGAGCCGAACGGCACCGTGCCAGCAGCAGCTCCCTCCTCTGCTCCCGCACCCACACACCACCCAACGCACCGGCCTCCAAAAACGCAGCACCCCCCTGCCCTCCAACTTCGCCCTACCACGTCAGGATGGCACGACCGGTACCGCCGCACACCGCTGATGCCAGCGGCGATTTTCATCCAAGACCCTGAAGAGCGAGGCTGCTTGCCAGCCTCGGTCTCCCCGCACTCACCCGCAGCATGGTGATCATGGAGGGGTCTCGGAGACGGCCGTCCTCATCCTTGAGATTGTATCCCTCTGGTCTCTTGTCCCGCTCGCTGACCTTCCATAGCTTCACGGTCTTATCTGAGGGGCAGGAGAGGGGACAGTATTATGGCTGGCTGCTCCCCGAGCTGCCCGCTGCCGGGCACGCCGAGGCCACGCTGGTCGGTCTGTAACAGTGACAGGTCCGCTGTGTCCCCACCTCAACCGGAGAGGTACCGGTCACCACAGCACCTCACCCCCAGAGCCCTGGCTGTCCTGTTCCTGCTGGACAACGGCTGGAGCGTTTATTCCAGGTGTAAGGAGACGGCTGAACAACAGAACAGAACTATCGGATTATTGGGGAAATAACAGGAGAAGTGACTCCCCAGGGCTCAGAGCCTCAGGCCATGCCCTGAACGTCAGCGCTCGATATACCGGGTGACAAGGTGCTGGCACCAGGACGGGGCAGCTCGGGCAGCGCAGGGACACTGAGCCCGACGTCCCAGCACCGGGCCAGGACCACACAGGGCTGCTCTGCTCCCCCCGCCGCCGCTGTGCACGCCGCACGCTCGTGCACACGCACGGACACAGACCCCCCCTTCCCCGCACCCGCTGGAAAGCCGGCCGAGAAACGTCTCCCACGTCAGATCTCCTCCTGCGTTCCCCAGCTCACACGGCAGTTAACCAGGGGCCACCGATCAGTTTTCAAGACGAATTTCCAAATCAGTTTAGCTCCTAGGAACTGGAAACGTGTTGAATACTGAGGATGCAGCAGCTCTCCTAGTTCTGTCCCCGCCAGCTGCTCTGTCTCTCCTGCTCTTCGACACCGGTGCTGCGAACACCCCCAGTGCTGGCTCCCGCTGCCTTCGGGGACACGGAGGGAGGAGGGATGGGGACCCCGGTGTCACCCTGTGGGGCGCGGTGCCGGGAGCTCTGCTCGGCTTTAGAGCTCACCCGGCGCAGAGTGCCACGCGGTGAATCCCTGTGCCTGCAGCGGAGCTCACGCAGAAACCCAGCGGGCAACGAGCGGAGCCGAGCACTGGGCGACCGAGGCTCTGGCGGGCTGGCTGCTGCACCGGCATGGCGAAGGAGCAGGGCACGTGTGGAGGCAAGCTCTCCCCCGGAGCTCCCGACGGAGGTGAAGAGCGGCCTGGAACTCACTCAGAAGTCACCCTGACCTTCCCCACCCAGAAACTGCGCAGAGCCCGGCGTTCACCACGGACTGACAGCAGCCCCAGACCGGCCCCCCGCAGCTGCCCGTCCCCTCCCGGCGTCCCAGCCACCCTGTGCCACGCAGCCCCCGGGGAGCAGAGCCCAGGAACACATGGTTTGATCCTGAATAATGGTGTTTTCCTTCCTCCCTCCTGGCAGAGACTCTATCAGTAGTTTATCATCACTTCCACCAGGTTTCACACACAACTGTATCATCCATCTTAATTTTCTCCTTTACATGGCAATTCCAATAGAGTGCCATTAATTTTGCTTTTATTAACCCACTTTACTTCACGGGGGTCAATATATAACGTTAGTTTAACACTAAGAACAAAAAGAAACAGCATAACATGGGAGTATTTCTAAAAGAATCACTTTGATAACCTGCTAGCATATGAAACCATCCCAAATGGAAAGATAATATCCCTGTTAATCAAAATACTATTTAAAAACTCAATTAACAGAACATTATGCTCTATAATTAATCTTCATTGCATTTCAATGATTCTCCCCCCAAATGAGTTTAATAAGTCTTTGAATTTTATTACAATGATCAATAGAGTCAATTCTATAATACAAAGTAAGTTGGTTATGGAAGATAATTAGACCCCTCCTTTTCCCCTGAAGTAATTAAGTCACATCCATCTTAAGGTCCCATTCATCCCAAGCAATATTCCTGGATCCTCCTGATATTTATCTGAACGTAACGTGGAACCGCTGAGCTGAACACAGCTACAAATTGAAACAAATCAGCTGCAGTTTTTCTTTAACACAAAAAGAGGAGAAAAAAAAAGTTCCCAACATCAAAAAAAACCAACAACCCATGGTAGTCAGCCTGGGGAAAAGACTCCCTCCCTCGCAGGGAACGGCGGCTGCGAGATCAGGACAGAACCTCGTGCACGGAACCGAGCTCTGCCAGACAGCTCTGGCCAGGCTCCTGCTCCCCGTGATGCCCCGAAGGCAGCGGCCATTTCGTTAACCCGTGTTTGTCCCCAAGCAGCCCCGCAGAGCGGGCCGTGCCCGGCTGCCAGGCGCGAGGCGGCAGCGCTGGTGCGTGCCTGGCCGGTCCCCGCAGCCACGGCCACGTACCGTTGGTGGAGAGCAGGAAATAGGCTGCGTTCTGCTGCGGGAGCCATCGTATCTTGTTGATCTTCTCCTCGATCTCCAGACTCTTCAGGTAATCGAACTCCGGCTCGTGGCTCTGGAAGGTGCTGTAGACATTGTACTCTCCCCTGCGGTGGGGCTGGTGTTTGCTCTGCGGGAAGGGCAACAAGGGCAGTTTGAGGCACAGAGAGCGGGAGAACACCTTCCGCCGGCTCTCCAGCTCTCCACGGTTTGTTCAGTGACAGCGAGCGCCCGGTCACGGTGACGAACGCTTCGGTGAAAGCCACGGCACGGCCTCTCCCGGCACTGCGGCTCCCACATGCTGGTGTGCGCGGCAGGAACCGAGCAGCGCCCAGCGGGAAGGGAGCGGGAAGGGAGCCCGCCGCGCCGTCCGTCCGCGGCCAACGGCTGGGACCGATCCCCGAAGCCAGCCCCGGGCCGCTCCGCGCCGTCTGCACGGGACAGGCAGCGTTCGCCCCGCAGGCGCACAAACACCGAGCACAAACAACGGCACCAAGCACAGGCCACGGTCCCTGCAGCGCCGGCCGCTCGTGCCGTGGCTCAGAGGGGTGAGGTATCGCGTATCTGCAAACCCCACGCGGCGGATTGCCCAGCACCAGGCTCCGAACGCCGCCGAGGCAGCTGAACGAGAACCGTCGCGGAGATGAACTTCCCCCAGGCAAACGACGCGTTTGGGCTGGTGGAGCCCACTCGTCCCCTTGAGCACAGTCCTGCTCCAGAGCAGGAGCTGGACGGAACACAGCCGGTGTGATGTTAGGAAGCTTAAAGTTCAAGAAAAGCAGTAGAATAATAAAATGAGAGAGAAATGAGAAATGAAATACTGCTGGAAAGGCTGATGGAACATCTATGAGCATAACCTTTAACTGACCGGTTCTCTCCAACTCACACAGAAATAATTCTGAGGCTGTAACTGAGAAAAATTTGAAACTGTCATTGGACCATGAGACTCTCATCCCTTCCACCATTGGCACGCACACCCACGGGGGAGGATGGCTCCCACCAGCTCGGACCGTGCGATGCTGCGTGTGCCGCGCCAGACCAGCTAACGGGGACGGCTTCCGAGACGGCGGGGAATCTCCCGGCACAGGCACCGCTCCCGCAGAAGGCTGGGCAGACCGTGACCCCAGAAAGAGTTTGTTGAAGTCTCCTGGGCAGCGTTTCGGAAGGGAAACATGACTGCTTCGGCCCTCCACACTGTCTAGCCATTTTGGTGGTGCAGGCGGGTTCTTGGGGGTGGTGTTGGCTACAAGACCCGCAGCACACTCGCATGCGCCCGCCTGATCCGAGTTACCCGGCGGCAGAGAGCTGCGACCGGAGCAAAAGGATGCAGGAAATGCAAAGTGGGCTTGGAGGCTGTCTTACAAGATGAAATCTGGTCCTGCTCATGTTAATAGTCGCCTCTCAGTTTGGAGTCTGCCAGGAGAGACCTGAGGTTCGGAGTGACACATACGCATTAGGGAACAGCAGGAAGCTCCTCTTAAAAGGATAAAACGGGCATTTTGCATTCCGTGGCGCTTACCTCCTGCTCACGCTGAAATATTACAACACGGCCCCCCTTGTCCCCTGTTGCTAGTAATTCTCCAGTGTGGTTGAATTCTACTGTAGAGATGATGTCAGCTGGAAAGAAGAAGACAAAGACAGTTTAAGTAACCGCAGACCAGCTCTCAGGCATCTAGCACCATGCCCCGTACAGCCACACGCCTCGCCAGCGCTTCGTCCCCTGCGGCATCCCCGTAAATCTCCTTTTTCCTATTGTCCATACCAATAGCGGCCGCAGAATTTTGGAACTGTGCTGTCACGAACCAAGGCCTGCTCGGCTCCTGCCTGCTCGCCCCTGGCCTGCGGCCCGATGGCCGAGCTCGGGGTGTCTCCATCCGCACGCCGTGCTGTGCCCAGAGCAGCTGGGGACCGCTGCCGGCAGCGGGGGACGGAGCTGGGTGGCACAGCATGGCACAGCGTGGCACGGCACGGCACAGCCTGCTCCCCGCACGCCCTGGGGAGCTGCCCCACCACGCTGGGGGATGTCACCAATCCCTGGGACCCCGGGAGGGCTCAGGGCCACCCGGCACCCCAGCACCTCACCCCGGCACCAGTCACAGCGCCCGGGGAGGGGCAGGCTCTGCTCCGGCTGAGGGCAGGGGAGGTGGTTTGCCCTCGCCTCGGCGGAGACGGAGCAGACGGACGAAGACACCTTTGCACTCCCCACCCGAGCCCACCAGGCAGAGCGGCCGGGCTGACCACAACAACTGCGCCGCTTTTCTCTGCCCGTTGCTGGACCCCCCACCGTCTGTCAGCGTGAACTGAAGTGATGCCTCTCAGCCCTCCGTCACCCCAAAAGCCACCGCGCTGGCACCGCGCTCCCTCCCCACAAACCAAAGAGCCATCGCCAGGAGGGAACACCCCCGAGCGGGGACCGGTGCTGGGCGGCAGTTACGGGGAGAAGCGAGGAAGCGCTCGCGGACCTGTAACCTGTAAACGCTTTAATCTGCAGTGTTTACCCTTGAGGCAAAGCAAGCAGAGAGCTGCTAATGACTGGATTTATTTGGCCTATTTTTAGAAGAATGTCAGAGGTTAATTCCACGGCGATTACCGCCCAACTGGTGCTCGCCCACTGCCGGGAGCGCAGCGCTCGGCCAGCACGAAGCTGGGGAAGGAGGAACGCAGCCTCGGAGACCCAGCGCTGGGTGCAGGACTGATTTTGCAATGAGCAGCACTTCGCTGTGATAACAGCCAGTCACTCCTGCCACAAAAGCTGACAGCATTTGCCTTTCTTTGCCTCTCGTCTCTGCAGCCCACCACCACTAACAGGGCTGCGCAGCCCACGAGCCCCCGGGCCGGGCTGCGAGCAGCGGCTGCGCACACCGGCTGCTGGCACCCCCGGAGCCCCCCGAGCACCTCGATGACTTCTCTTGCTCGTTAGTTCTGCCACGTGCCAGCAGAGAACGCAGCTAGAACACAAACCTGAGCTGCCCCTTCTCCCTCCTGCGATTTGTATCCCTCTCAGATGCACACCAGAAGGTCACCACAGCTGCTTAGAAGAGACAAGGAAGAGAAGGCGTCAACCCAAATTCAGAGACCGGCACAGACTTCTGCAGATGCTGGGAACGCTTCTGACAGCCTCTGTCTTCCATGATGTCAGCAAGGTGCCTCAGTGTCTGCCAGACCAGGCTGCGCCGTGGCCCTTCCATGGCCACAGGCTCCTCTGAGACCACCCACCTCTGCCCCGGGACAGTCCCTCGGCCGAGCCGGTGACGCCAGGTGGGTTTGGGAGCCAGAAGAGCCACTGCGGCGGCAGCGCCCGGGCAGCCACCCCGTCCCGGCAGCATGGCGTGCTCACCGCCGCACACGGATGCTCACCGCTGCACACGGATGCTCACCGGCACCCCGCAGCAGCACCCACGCCCAGGCTCACGCAGTCAGGCCGATGGCTGCCGACCCCAGCTCGGAGGGAGGTGGGCTGTGTCTGCTAAGCCACGCCAGCGGGGAGCCAGCCCCCTGGCACAGACAAGCCCGCGACACAAGACCATCGCCAGTGTATTCACTCTGTCACCACACTGTGCCTTGAGGGGGATATCCCCACTCGCTCTCTGGATCTTCTCCATCCTCGACAGCACCCAAGGAGCCCACCATGCCTGCAGACCTGTGAAAATCCAAATCGCTGCAGTCAGGGAGTGATGAACTCCGGGCTCCTCCTATTAATATTTGTGCATCTTACTCATATTGTCCCACCTCTCCAGCACGAAGCACATTCGTCATTACACACAAATGCATTCCGAAGTTTATCTTCATTAACTTACAACACTTGGTCACTGTGAATAGATTTAGGGAGACAATTTCACCGTAGGCGGAGATGGTGCTCCAGAAGCAAAACCTGAGAGGCCAACGGTAACATCCCCGTCTGGCTGAGAGAGCAGAAAGGGGTCTGTGTGCCGGGGGCTGCACTGGCTGGCACAGAGCTGGAAAGCACTACAGCAAAGCAGGTTGTTCCCTTGCATGGAGCCCTCCTGCCCCAGACTGCCTCTGTGGGCAGCAGGCTCTGCCAGGAAGGTTCCAACCATCCGCCACCAACACTGGTAACAAGGCTGCGGGGCGATGCAGCAGAGCCGAGCTCTGCTCTTGCCCGCACCAGGGAAGGGCCAGGCTGCCTGCGGTGGAGAGGGCTGCGGCGCTGGGCACGGACAGCATCCGTTTGGGATTTCAGTCTTTTGGGGTTAAAGTCACTGAATGGATCTTGAACTTCCTCAGATCACCTGTTCGTCCTCTCTCGGCTGGGTTTGTGCTACTGGTTAAATACCATCCCCACTCAGCAATGGGGAGAACAGGTCGTGGAAGGTTTTCAAGTTTGGGGTTTTTTTCGGTTTCCCTTAGGAAACATAATCTACACGTACTTCTTGGTTGCTTCTGCTGTTCTTACGCACTCTTTAAAATCTCTTTTAAGAGCTCACCTCTCTGCCAACAGGTTCACAACCCGTGAACGCACCGGGCAATGCGACGCACAGCCTCTGGACCCCCATCTGGCACCCAACGCGGGCCGGGGCGGCCAGGCACCGTCTCCAGNGTGCCCAGGNCTGCCCCGCGCCNGGTGCTCCCCCCCACGGTGCCTGAGCTAAGCCATAATACGCAGCCAGNTTACTTAGTTTTGACAGAACAAAAAACAGCACCAATACCCTGCTTCCACAGTACAGACACATTTTTGATGCTGCTGTGAAACACAACTCTCTCCTGCACCCACCCAGTTCTCTAACCTTGGATTTGCTCAACCGACGGGCCAGCAGAGCAAGGACCCACGAAGCCCCTTGCACGAGGGAAACCTCTGCAAAGAGCCTGCTTTGACACTAGAACCTCAGAAATTAGATTAGCAAAACACCAGTGAACAGAACATCCACTGATGTATTTCTCTTTCCCACGATCACCGCATTCAGTGAATGCCTCCCAAGGGGCAGGACAGTTATTTTCAAGCATCTGCTAAAGGCTGGCAAGGAACACGTGGACAGGGCAAATCCCACCCATGCTGCTGCGAAGCTGCCAGACGTGCTACGGTACTTGAGGATCCTGCAGAATCAGAAACCAATTTGCAATTTCAAGCAAAGGACCTTGGGTCCAACAGACACAAGAAAAAACAAATCCTTGGAAAGTGAAGCCAAAAGCCACCTCCCATTCTCACAGGTAACTGCGTCCACAGCTGCTGACAGACGCCACGGCCAAAGCCAAACGTGCTCTAACACCGAGCAGCTTTGTGTTTGGGCCCAAACCTGGCCCAGCAGCTTGAGCGAGGCCCCAGCTCAAGCCGAGCTTTTCGCTGCGGCAGCGGTGACCTCTGCCCGGTGCGTGTCGCGGTGACGTCCTCGGCCGCGCCTGCCGTCCGCCGTGGTGGCACGCGGGGACCGCGCCGGCGACGGGCTGGGAACAGCAGCTGCTGCCGAGCAGCGGCAGAGGCCGTGGCCAGGCACCTCGCACCGAGCGGTACCTTTTCCTTCCAAAATTACTCAGCTGAAAACGTATCTGGTTTGCACTGTTTAATCTTCTCCATTGCCAGCTGCTCATTTTAGGTCACTCACTTTTTAATGAACTAAAAATAACTTTCTGGGCTGCAGCGAGACATTTTTCCGACGGCGCCTGCTACCCAACGCACCTTGTCAGCAGAGCTATCCGAAACGCCAGGGCCGGGCACCACGAGGACCCCGCAGCCGCCCCGGCCCCATCACCTGTTCGTTCTGTGTCTGTGGGGATGCGGGATGCAGGTCCGCAGAACCTCCCGGACCGACCGCTGGCTCATGCCCACCCTCAGGATTTCAGGCAAGGACAGCAGCGGAGCCCGGCTAATAACACACTTTCCTACCTTAACTGAAAAAGCCCCTCGTGAGCAGAAGCATTCAACCAAACCCCGCCACCGTCGAGAGGAGCATCGCATCACCCCAGGTACCCGCGGGACGGGCTCTGCCTCTTCCCCCCGACACCCTGGCATGGCGCAGGAAAGCAGCCCCGAGGGGTAACGGCAGAGGTGACAACCCCGGAGCACAGCGCCGCACCAGACCCTTCTCCATCGACAAACTCGGGCCCCGCCAGTGCCGGCTGCTCAGTCACGGGCTGCTGCCTGCTCGTCCCCACCCACCACGCTTGAGAGACACAACAGGGTGATTATTAATTAAAATTCACATGTATTCACATTGAAACAATCCATAATTTATGTCTGTTTCACCTAAGGTTCCAACAGTAGTTTTGTGACAACAGAAAGGAAAAAAGCTTCTCTCCTTTTTTGCTTTTTCATTTCCTCCATCACCTCCCACACGCTCAGTGCCCCGAATACGGGAATTTAAAGAAAACAGTTTCCATGGAGACCCTCCCCGCCGCCAGCACCCGCCCGTCCTCCGTTCCCTCGGCATCAGGGCTCCTTCACGCTTTCATGCTAAAAATATCGAAGATGGGATTTGATTTCCGCTGTAGCGATGCAGTTTTATCAGAAAAATAGGAAATTTATAACACACACACCCCGCCCCCCCCCTACCCCGGTGTGGAGGGAAGGCACGCTCCGTGAGGAACGGGAACGCAAACCTGTTATTAGCAAGAAAGCAGACGGAACAGGGGAGCTGCAGTCGCTGCGGAGAGCTGCACCCCCGGAGCCCGCTCCCGGGGCGTCCCGGCACCTCGTCCCGCTCCTGGCACAGCACCCGCGGCAGCTCCTCACGAGGGGCCCCGACAGCGCCCGTCCCGGGGAGGCCTCGGGGATCCCACGCGTGTCCCCGCCACGCCACGCGTGTCCCTGCCCCACCATGCGTGTCCCTGCCCCGCCACGCGTGTCCCTGCCCCGCGTGCCCCCGCCACGCGTGCCCCCGCCCCGCCAGGGTCACGTCGCGCTGCGGGGCCGATCCCGCGCGCCAAGAGCTGCGAAGGAGGGCTCTGCACTGCGTTCACAGCGCGGCAGCCCAGGAGGAGGGTCACGGCAGGGAAAGCCAGGGAAAAATCCCTCCGCAGGCAAGAACAGCCCCTTCCAGCTGAGGTGCGGGTGTTGCCGAAACAATCTGTAACACCGGAGCGTTACTGGACGACCCACGGATTTCCACCGGCCTTTCAGAGATCTGCTTGCACCGCGCTTACGACGACGACAGCGCGCTGGGCGGTGTGGCCGGGCGGGCTGGCAGGGGTGCCCAGCGTGGCCGCGCCAGCCGGACCGAGCGGCTGCCCCGACCAGCGCCGCTGCCGCTGCCGCTGCCGCTGGCGGGAGGGACGCCGGCAGAGGCCCGTTCCAAGGGCTCGCAGTCACCGGCACCGGCCTCGCGGTAACTGCCCGACGGCGTGCTGAGCGCTGTTGGCGTAACGCAGGGGACGTGAGAGTCACTGCATGACAGCGTGGTCCCCGTCGCCTCTGCTCCCGCGCCCTCGAGGGCCACGCAGCCCCCCTGTCACCGACTATGTCTCCATCTGCAGCGCGGGACCACGACAGACCCACAAACATCTCCACAAGGCTCTGCTCTCTGCCAGCCCGAGAAAACCCTCCAGAGGCGGGAAGAGCATTGCTGTAAGCATCATTAGGACACACTGACTAGAGTGGGAAGACCACAAACAGCAAGCTTCGTGCCCGACATCCACGCATGAGTCAGCCACACAGCTGCAGAATTAGCAATTCCCAGCCCAACAGACCCAGCGCTGACATCTCCACGCTGCTACGCGTGGTTTCACCCAAAAGCTCATCTGTTCCTATCAACGTCTCGCACAGCCGGCACATTCGCCCCAGGCACCGGCACTGGAGAGCCCGCACGCTTTCCAAGTCCCGGTGCTCCGTCACTGCTACTCAGCCCCTCATGCACAGAACGACCCCAGATTTTCACTCCCCCAAAACAAGTGCCTAGCAGGTGCTCTTGCACTTCGCAGGACAGACGCCAAGGTCGGGGAGCCCCGCTGAAGTCAAGAGGACGCATCTGTGTTCACTCACGGAAGATCTAGAAGAGCAGCATCACAGAGCAACAATTGGGAGAGAAAAAGGCAGAAAATAAATCTGTAAATTTTTCAATTATTTTTAGGATTGTTCTTGTTCCTGCCAAAATGTTGACAAAAATACAACAAAATCCTCAGATTTTGACAAGCTTCAGCTCCAAGGAACTGACCCCTGCCTCCCCGCTCCTTGGCAGGGGTCGCAGCCACAGTCCATCCTGCAGGGACACTGAGGGGCCACCCAGAAGGGATTTGCCTCTAAACCAGCCCTGGCAATCCAGCTTCCTTTTTCTGTAACTGAGGGCAATCCGCGAAAGCTGGGAATCCAGGGAGCAAGAGCAAGAAGGACGTGATTCTTGCCACTTGTTCCTGCACCTCCTGCCCTCCGGGTGCTCTGCCCACAGCCAGCACCCACACGCAGCCCCGGGAGCCGCGCAGATGACACCATCACGCCAGTTCCTCCCGATTCCTCACGGCTCGTGACCGCCGCTCAGTTCCGCGTGCCCCGTTCTTTTTACTGTTTGTATAAATCACTCGTCTGATGGCGCCGCACACAAAGCCTCCGACTCTGCAGACGATAATAAATTGGGAAGCACCATAAATAACAGCAAACCAGGCTGCCAAATGAAGAAGGATTTAGATCATTCCAATCCCAGGCTATGAGTTGCCAAGCCCAGTTTAATGCTGGTAAGTGTGGGATAATAACTCACCACAAACACGTCTCTCCTGGCCCCATCAGCCCCTCGAGCAGAGCGAGGGCAGAGGGGGGTCTGCCGGGCGGACGGGGATGCTGCCCCTGACAAGGAACGTAACGAGCTGCTGCACGGGGGTCCCCCCACCCCGCCTGCTGCTCAGCTGCGGTGGAGAAAGCAAACGGGATGCTGGGGGGCCCTGTTAACTAGAGAACAAAATCCACATCTGAAACCGTTCAGGCGGATGAAGAAAGCACAAGGAGGTAATGAAAAATTAAAGGGCTTAGGGAGGAAAATGAAAGACACAGCCACGTCTGGTAATGGGAGAGCCAGACCACGAGCCCGCCCACAGGCCCTCTGCGGGGGTCTCGGTGCGAGCGAAGCACCATCGCCGTATCCCACCACTCCGTGCCCAGAGGTGGACCCCGAGCTCAGAAAGGGGTTCTGAGGAGGACACAAACCTTTGAGCTCCCACTGAATAATGCAGCACAATCCTCGGCCTCCCGAGGAGGATGCCCGGCTCTGAACCTCAGTGACAGCCTGAGGTTGTCTTGTGCTGCTCAGGAAATTGTGAGAGTCTTTGCATTTCATTGTTCGAGAGAGATTCCTTTGGCTTCCCTTTCTGTCTGCCTCTCAACAAAATAAGAGCAGGGATTTTTTTAATAACTGAAATGCACACGCTGTCAGCAATGAGGAATTCACGCTCCATGTCGGAGCTTTAAATGCAGACTTGCAGAGTTTTGATGGAGAGTTGTGAAAATACCAACGTGCAGGCTTGAACACTGCAAGGCGTTTGGAAAGGAACCATGACCTGTTCCCACTTCTGTAAGTTCAGATTTAAAACAGAAAAAACCCAGCCCAACCCAACCCAACCACCAACCCGACACCAGTCCCGAAGGCACACAGGCCAGCCGTGCCTTTGGGTCGTGGTGCTGGCTGGCCCGTGAGCAAGCGTTCGCGAGGAACCAAAACCAGGAGGACTTCAGGGCCCCTCAGCGACACAAAAGACGGGTGAAAGAGGAAAGCCCAGAGCTGGCAGGGGACAGGGAAGAGCCACCTGCGTTCCGCCAGAACGGGCAAAGTGCGGTCCGCAGGGTCACGCCGCGCTGAGCCCGGGCCATCAATCCTCCCCAAACTGTGTGGTCCCCGGCGGGGGGAGCGGGCGGGAAAGGAATAGGACAGCAGAGGTTAAACCAGGATCTAACGGCACGCGAAATCACATGTGATTGATCTGCATTGATTTTTCCCTGCTGAGGTGAATGATAGCCTAGCAAACAGAAATCAATTCCACTGCATTAAGCCCAGTAAGGCTCTGGTATCATCAGCAAAATGCCCTGAGACACCGCTGCTCGCCAACACCACAAACCACAGCACAGCGCCCGCACCGGCCCGGCCCCTGCGTCCCAGCCCGGCCAGCGCCGCGGCCAAGGCGGGAGTCAGCTTTGCGGAAAAACCGCACGCCTGAGCCCCTCCAAACCCTGGGGAAAGCCTGGGATCGCTCCTCCGCCCCATCGCGAGTCCCGCTTTCTGCAGGGGTCGGTCTGGAGTCACGGCTCGCGGTCGGACCCCCCGGCAGCCCTGGGGAGGGCTGGACGCCCCGCTGAGCTCTGCCGCCCGCGTACGGCTGCTCGTCGCGACGACGTGATGCTGCACAGCTAGCAGCAGCTGATAACTCTTCCCCAAAATGGAATAGCTCTCCTAGATTTAAGTGCTAAAAATACTGGCACATTCAAAATTTCTCTGCCCTTGTTACAGCAAAGAATAACTCCGTGCTACCGACCCAGACGAAAGAAACTTCCATCTGGCAGCTCCCCCCCGCGCATCTCTGCAGCAGCCCCCGCTGCGGCACCTCTCTCGGAGTGCCTCAACGAAAGAACGTGGGTTTACTCCTCTCCCACCGGCCTCCCAAGGTTTAATTCCCTGTCAATGCTGGCGATGAGTTCAGGAGGAGGTAATGTGATGGGAGGGCTCAGCACGAAGGCGCACGGAGAGCGGCAGCGCTCGCGGTCCCGGGTGCCCGGGCACTGCTCTGTCCCCGTCACGCTGCGACCGAAGGCGCCTCGGGAGCTGCACGCAATCAGCAGCACCCACGCCGCTTTGGAACGCAGGGGGTCGACTCATTAACAGCAGCAGAACAATAAAATAGAAAAGCAAGCCAACAACCGTTTTCAGACAGAACCACGGCTTCGAACAGCACTCGACAGACTTCCTTCTCACCCAACATCTCCGGACTGCCGAGGTCCCGTCGCAGCCGGCCACGGCAGGCACGCGGCGAAGCGCAGGGCTGCAGCCTCCGTCCCCAGGCAGCTCCGGGACCTCTCCCAGTGCGGAGCAGGGACGCGCGCGGGACCCGGGAGAGGCGAGGCTGCAGCCATGCGCGTGGCCATCACCCCGCGTCCCCGAAGGACCGACCACACCTTCCACCCCGCGGCGACGGACGACGGTCCCCAGGGAGCACGGGAGGGGGGGGCTGGGGATGGGGGGTGAAGGCACATCCCGGGGCTCAGCCGTCCCCGGCCGTGTGGGACCCGCGAGGAGCGCGGCAGAGAGGGAAGCGAGGAGGTGAAACGGAGCGGGGTGGGCAAGGGGTGGACACGGCGAGGCCAAGGGCTGAAAGCGGCACGGCGACGGCTGGCTGCACAGCGAAAGCCGCTGCGCTGGGCTCCTGCATCCCCCCTCTCCCGGCCAGCGTCCCTTCGTCAACCAAACGGACTCACTGCCAGCAGACCAGGGGGCTCACGGAGCGGGGCCGAGCCGCAGGGCTGGTTTCTGTGGGTCAGTCCCAGCCCCGGCAGCGCGGTGGAGGGGTGGCCTGGCAGCCCCGAAACGCCCGCCCGTGTGCCATGACCCCTCGCTGGTCGTGGGCTGGCACGTGCAACGCAGAACTCTGCTGTCAGCATTACGACGAGCAACTCGTTAGCTCTTAGATTAACGACAATTTTTAATTGGTCAGGCTATGAAAACCTTACAGAGCTGTTACACATTACACCTGTGACGGCGGAACAGCATGTTCACCAAGACAATTCGCGTGCGACCCAGAGAATCTCTCTGCCAGGGCAAACAGTCCTTCTCACCCGGAGGGGCAAACCAGCAGCTGCCGACGGCGTCCGGGGCACCTCGCTGTGCGGAGACGCGGCCCAGCCCCGGCCGGCCGAGCGGGTGCTCCCGGCCAGCGCGGCACAGCCCCTGCTGCCAGGACCAGCTCTCGCCCCGTGGCAGACCCCTGCCCGGCCGTGCCCCACACGAGCGCCCACGGCCCCTCCTGGCACCGGGCACAGCCAGAGCCGCTGCCGGGGCCCGGCCGGCACCGGGCTCACACCGTCACCCACCGAGACGTGAAGTGAACACACGCCTAAGGAGCGGAGGGGGCCGCATTGCCNACTCGTGGAAAGCAAAGGCGCGGGCAGCTCTGTAGGTGATGGACAAGACGTAAAGATGCCGCCTGAGCAATGCGGACTGTGGCAGGACAGACACACTGCAAGCGTGCTTCGGGTAACGACACAACACGCTCCACAGAGTGCCGTAATTTCAAAGCAAACGAAACCTATCACGAGTTGTGCAATTACTAAAATCCATCATCTCCCGTATTAGCTTCCTGCTCTTTTTGCTGTTCCTTTCTAGACTATTCTCTTGCATGCACACGCACACACGCGAGCAGAGCCCTCCATCACACGCCGACGTTTCGGCTGCTGAAGGGGACCGGAGGACCCGTGCCTGGGAAGCAGGACGGCCTGGCAGCAGCTTGCCAGCACCCACGGCCGCTCGCCGGTGCCAGCACCTCCCCGCAGACCCAGCCTCTCCCTCCCCGGCCGGACCCCGCGCCGGCTGCCCGTGCATGCACTGAGCCGGCTCCTGCAGCCAGGAGCATCCCCAGAGGGCTCATCCGACAGCACTCCGTGCCTTGGCTCGCTGCAGAACTCACGCTGCCACTCTTTTGCCAAGAGACTTAGAGGTACGCTGGACAGAAAACCTCCTCGATACGGCTGGTTTGGGGTTAGGAACTGTAATAGAAAATCCAAGTCCACCTGCAAAAATACACACTTAAAATAAACTAGACCTTGTAAAAAGCACCTGAGCATCGATCAAGTCCTCCACTTCACCCTTCGCACACTGACACCTTTAAAGCTCTAAGGATTTCTACAAACCTCGAGCTCTCCACCAGGTCTGCCACGAGGCCGTCTAGGGACTGCTCTTTCATGGGCATAAAGGAATAAGCAACCCAGAAAGTGGTCTGGTTTCCAAGTACCTTTGGAAAATCTGTAGCTTCCAGTGACATCACTGGTTGCTGAAAGCCAAACAGCTGACACAGCAAACACGAATTCCTAAATATGAACAATACCTAGCTCTTTGTATTTAAAAGATCTTTACCTTCAGCAGCAATACAAAGACTGCTTTGCTAGCAAGAGCAACACCGTGTTGACCACTACAGCGACTGGCTCTGACCGTCGGCGCACACGTGTGTTCTCCAGACGCTGCCTCCCAAGCCCAGGAAACCCTCGTACACGTACACCACTGTTCATCTACCCTCACAGCAAAAGGGTCGCTGTGCAGACACCAGGATGGGTGTTCTGCCAAAGCGCTCAGTGTGCCGTGCATTCTGTCTTTCTGGTCATCTTGCTGAAGCCATCTGTTAGCTTATCAGCAAAACCTATTGATTTTTAAAAAATTTTAATTAGAAGTACCCAAATGTCAGCTAAGTGAGTAAAATTTGGAAGCAGCAAGCTTTCCTCTCATACAGAGCAGCTGTTTTCAGCTTATGACCAAAATTTGTTATCATCTTGCACTGATGTCATTCTCTGCCTAATTATTCCAGTTTGGTGCCCTGGAACGAGCACCGAGGCTGAAGGCAGGCGGTTCAGCACGCAGCAACCGCGACAGAGATCTCCTCCTGCCAGCGGAGTTTCTAGCAGGACACCGATACTGAGCACCCAGCAACGAGCACTGCTGACAGAGACTTATCCCACGAAGGATCACAAAATACTTTACAAACATGGAGACGCACGGTAGCAATTTTATCGCTGGGCAAACCCGGGCATGGGATGACTCAATGAGCTGCCTGAATCCCCGATGCCATGCCCACCATCTGGGCTGCTCGGCTCAGAATCTTTCTGTTTTCTCCTCCTCCTCGGTTTTCTTACACTGGAGCAAAGCCGAGAGCCTGCAGCCAGGAGCAGGGGAGCTCGTGTGAGGGTTCTTATGGGGTCCTCCATGGCCAGCCGAGGACGCTGCCTGGCCACAGCTCTCCTCGAAGCCTGCCAGAACGGGGGTCTTTGGACCTTCTGGCCAGCAGGCTCTTCTCGAGCTTCAAGCTCTACAGACCTGCCATGGGAACCAGGCTGCGAGGTGCTGGACACGGTGCAGCCCTCGAGTGCCTGCACAGGCACGTTTCAGACTGTAGGACCCCCAGGCTAGGCACTCGCAGGGTGGACATCACAACTGTTCACCCTCTCTCCAGCTCTGAGGTGAGATGCTCCACTGCCACCTCCTCTGCAGCTCCTGGGATTGGACATCTCCTCCCCAGGACAGCACTGCTGGCCAGACACGCAGGCTTCAGCTACGAATGGGAGACGTCGGGTGCCACAGCTTAGAATACGCCTTAGAGAGCTGAGACAGCAAACAACAAAATGGGAAAAGGACAGTCTGTCGCAAGGGGGTACCTTGTGTAAGCAGGGTGGACCCACCGCAGAGTTCTCACCAAGACACCTGAGAACAGGAGCACCCCTCGGGGTGCCTGCGCGTGGCGGCAGCCGGGGACGCGCCGCAGAGGGACAGACACGGGTGGATTGGCGGCGAGACGCCGGCGGGCCCGGCAGACCAGGGAACGGGAGGCAGCAAACAGGGACAGCAGCCGACAGGAGGTAACGCCTTCAGCGCAGAGCCGCTGAGCCTTCTCAGCCGTAACCTGCCTTTAGAGAAAGCACGCACGGAAGCCACAGCCGCCAGAGTGCTGATGTCTGAAAGAATGTGCTTCATGTCCCAGTTCTGCACTGCGGGGAAAGCAAACCACCAAAGCTGTGTACAGACAGTCCCCGGCTTCTGTGGCATAGATTTGAATTTAATCAGCTAAAGATGGCTTAATCCAACATCGGGGGCTGTATCAAGTAGGGAGGCATCACAAAAGGACTTCTTTCATGTCGGGGTGACGCAGCTGCAGCTCGGCGCTGCCGGGTGATGCCATCCCCGCGGTACAGGGCTGCACCCACCCACCGGAGCCACCCCACGCCCCAGCAAACAGGGCAACTCGATTCGACATCGGCCGCCACAGAGCCTTCCTCCTACGCCTGCCCTGGCCACGTCCCACTGCCCGTGGGTCCTTGCTCACCCTCCAGCCCGTGGTCCCCTCCTGGTGTGGGCCATCAGCCCCCACCGCCCTCCTGGTGCCTTTGGGGACCGGTGCTGCTCCGGGTCCCTGCTCCAGGACATGCGCACACGCGCTGCACCCGTGGCCAACGGCCGCAGCTGGGTTGCTCAGGGTGATGGGGCTCAGCGATGGCACCTGCCGTGGCCCTGTCGCTCCTCACCGGGGGCACAAACCCCTCCCAAAGCAGAACAAAAACTCACATTAACCTGGGAAAAGCCTGACAGAGCCCCTGCATGGGGCCACTCCACAACGCACGTTCTGTCTGCTCATAATAAACTGTATTTCCTGCCTACTTTAACATTTCTTCCAGCAGAAGCTGAATGTCTGTGCCGTCGCTTTCAATCTGCTCCTGGAAGAGCTCATCTTGGGACATTTTCCATGCAGTATTTTAATTAAACTTTCTTCCTTCCAATTTAGTGTTCGGTTCATCAAGTGATGTTCTGAGCCACTGAAATGAACTGCTTAACAGTAATTTGTGCAGCAGCTGAAGGAGCAGATTATAGCTATAGATGAGTCCCTCTCTTGAACTTTGTGGTTTTTGCTGGTGTCGGTTCGCAGCGTGTGCACGTACCTTTCTGTACCCGGCAGCAGCCAGCATCGTTTGATGTAACGGCTCAGAAAACGTAACCAGCCTCTGCAGGGTCCTGCCCAGCTCAACGCGACGCAGGCAGCCGCCGACCGAACACGGAACCTGCCTGCTGGTGCTCACCGGCTCCAGCACCACAGGCAGACCCCGAAGCCGCGCTGCCGGGGAGCAGAAAGCTCCCGCGAGCCGTATGGGCTGCCCGCACCCTGGAGACGGCCTGCGATCTGCCCGAGTAAGAAAGCACTCGGTCTCTTGCTGCTGAGGAACAGAGAGCGAAAAATACTTGGTTTGGAAATGGCAAGTGTAAATAACAAATATTTCTTTTTGAAACCGATCAAGAATTTCCCGTACACACCTGGCTGTACTGCTCCTCTCCCGACTTAGATAAGGACCTAATAAATGGCTGGAATACCTCCTGCTGTCTGCCTGAGAAAGAAATAACCTTGCTCGCGTCCCTGAGTGATAAATCACTACTCAATCTGTATCTGAAATGGAGAGGTCATGGTCATGCTATTTTTAGGTTCTGCTATGTTGTGATAAGAAGAATTTATCTTTAACACAGGAGAACTAATATGTTTAAGCTTAAAGATGTCCACAGTTGGATCCTAGCTAGGCTGCTAACCATCACCGTCATCTGCAAGAAATACATACAGCAGAACGCTGAAGGACCCTTCAGTAACACCACACAAAAGGCACCTGCTGAGCGCCCTCCGGCAAAGCCTTCTCCATAGCACAGACCACTCTGCTAACTTTCATTTTCCGTTCAGTGTGCAAACGACCAGGATTTCAGAGAGCTGAAAGAGTGACAATCGTCTGGAGCGGTCTGGAGGGCTCAGAAGGTCCCCTCGCTTTCCTGCCGACGTGCACCACGAGAACGGACCTCCGGGCTGCGGTCGGGGCAGGAGCTGTGCGGACGGTGTCACCCCTGCACGGGCGCCCGAGCTCCCACCGCCCCGCTCCAGGACGCTGTCCCCAGCAGCCGACCAGCCCACCGGCTGGCTGCTCTCGGGGACATCCCCGTGCGCAGGCTCCCATCCGTCCTCCCGGCGACCAGCTCTGCCCAGCTCCTCCGGCAGAGCAATGGGGCTGCACGGCACCTCGCACGCCAGCAGCTCAGCGCGCCGGTCGGCCGCCGCCAGCCCGGGGTGGCCACGGAGCCAAATTCAACCACTGTCCCCTTGCTTCTCATTTTGAATTCATCATTCTACCACGGAGTTTTTCCTCTTGGAAGGAAAATTTACTTGGAATTATTCTAATTTATCATTAGTGGAAACTAGTAGACAAACCTTGCCTGTTAACAGGCAATAAACTCTGGGACGTAATCGGCTTCCCAATGGAAGCACGGAGATTCATTAGATCAAATGGAAACCCTCTCCCAGTCAGATGGGATTTAATTAAGTTGATTCTGACAGGGAATTAAAGGTCTTTGCTGGGAGCTCTCTTTCTGGTGTCAGGGCTGTACCATTGGAGCTAAACATAGTGCTTCCCAAGGCAGAATTAGTATAAAATATCTTGGATAAAATTGTTAGACTGAGACAATCGTGACATTGTCTGTCTGCCATGGTGCGGAAAGCAAAGTCACAGCTGAACCCAGTTGTTCCCAGTGAGTTCCTACTGTCAACACGGTAACGTTACAAAATTAATTGGAGTGCATGGAAAACTGCTTTGTTTATTCTAAAGCTAGCAACAAATGCAGCGACAAATACCGAAGATGCTCTATAACTACTACGCACCGCCCAGGCAATAGAAAATGTAATTTGCCCAGAGGTAAGGCCGCATCACGAAGAAGGTGAGGAACTATTTTCCTTGTCTTGTCCACACTTTGTCTGAACAAAGCTCTGGCTGTGGTGAAGCGTGAGACTCCGCACCTCTCGCAGGCGAACGGCGTGGCACCACGGGCACCGAGATCCTGAACACAAGCCAGTCACCGGCACGAGAGGAGCGGGGTGAGCGTGAAAAACGGCTCTGATCCAGCAGGAGAAGGGTTACTGAGCGTGTCTCCAGCACCCATGGTCAACAGCGTACAGATGTAATTAAACAACATCCAATGATTGCCACTGAAACCCACAGTGATAAACGACACGTTCTCTTACAGACCATCTTCTAGAAATTACTTCCAGGCTTTGCAAATACTAATCATCACCACACCTCTGTGAAATAAGAGCTAGGTACCCCATCTCTGTCCTCCCCGTGTTGTCAGTGAGAAAGCGGGTCACCAGATGTTACCAGATGTGAAGCAATGCTGCTTTCATAGCCCATCCACGGCCTGCCCGACGCTTACCCGGAGATAAGGCACCGGGCTTCCTCTCCTCACACTGCTGCCCGCCGAGGCTCGCCAACGAGTGAGTTACACTTTTGGAGCGAGGCTGTACAGCACATAGAACAGATTTAAACCCTGCCTTAAGCCCGAGCCACAGCCAGCTTCAGCTCAGAGCTCCCGCCCGACACCGCGGCGTCACCACCCCCGGTGACGCCCAGCATCGCTGCCCGCCCGGCCAAGCCTTTTCAAGCCCGGCAGCGCCCTGTCACGCTAACGAATCGAGGCCGATCTCTGGTACGAAGCGGGACTGGAGCCAGGAACGCTCGCTCACACCTCGGTGGGACGACGCAGTGTCCGAAGGCGGCACTCACCGTCGGCTCATGCAAACGCGGCCGTGCTGCGGAGCCCTGCCCCGGGCAGGTCAGCGGGCTGCTGCTGCGGTGGGCTGCGGGCACGGAGGGACAGCGCTTCCCCCCCAGGACGGGGACGCTGCCGAGGGGGGACAAGGAGCAGCGTCCCCCCCAGAACGGCCACCCCAGCAGAAGCGGCTGCGGGACACCCAGCCAGACGTGGTCCCTTCCAGCACACCCCGGGGCAAGTCGAGGGTAGCGACGTGGATTTTAGCAATTGTGCTGGGACGCTGCTCTCCGCTCTGACGAAAATCTGGGGATTGCTTAATTCAAAACAGAAAATGCAAACTGCACTGTGGGCTGTGAGCACATGTTTGGGCTTCTTTCAGAAGGGGAAAAAGTGAAAATACTAATTAACCTCAGCTGTTGGAAGAACGCCCTGCAGAAACGTGACTCAGAATGGGTCACAAATCATAAAATAATAATAATAAAAAAGCCACAATGCTCTGGGGACATTAAGCGATTACAGAGAGTTGTTATTTGGCTGATTTTCACACTTCATTAGCATATGCATAATTTAACAAGTGAACGTGCTGAGGGCTGGCAAGACATAAGAGCCACTTTCTTGAAACACGAACTGTAAATTGGGACGGCCACAGTCAGATTTTTTTTTTTTTTTTTAATCATGATGGAAAAGCAACAGACATCAATCCAAGGCCTCCAACAGCAGCCGCTGCTCTGAGGGACCGAGGACCAAGCAGAGAGATGCTCTGGAAAGGCAGCCTCCCCTCCGGAGCCAGGCTGTAACACGGCCCCGTTTTGCAGGGCTGGGAGCTGCTTCCCGGCAGTTTCATCGAATCACAGAATGGTTTGGGTTGGAAGGGACCTTAAAGATCACCTGGTTCCAGCCCCCCTGCCATGAGCAGGGACATCTTCCACTAGACCAGGTTTAACGTAGAATTACGTAAATCAAGGTGAAAACACCACAGTGAACCAGTGACTTTCTACCAAAAAAAGGCGTACGCATTCTGCCGTCAGCGCGGGATTTAGCGTGGAAGGCGGAGGGTCTGGTTGCTCTCAGGCACAGCCCCTCGTTTTCGCAACAGCAAACTGGATGGCAACACCGACTGCCCCGGCTCCCCACGGATTAATTGCTGCTGGCAATTAGCAGCCTGCCAGCCCCCGGGAGTGGCCCCGCCATGTCTGCAGGCAGGGAGCAGGTCTGCCCGGTGCCTCGGGTCGCAGACCTGCACGCCGGTCCACAGAACGCGGCGAGGCCTGGGAGCGCTTCGGGAACGCTGGGGCGTCCCACCGCCGGGCATCGCCCTCCCGGCTGGTGCAAAGCCGCTGGGCATCGCCCTCCCGCCCGGCTGGGCGGTGCAAAGCCGCCGGGCATCGCCCTCCCAGCTGGCCGGGCGGTGGAAAGCCACCGGGCATCGCCCTCCCGGCCGGGCGGGCGGTGCAGAGCTGCCCACACACGGCTCAGTCTCCAGGGCGCGCAGGGACAACAGCGATGCTCAATGATCCACGCACGCCGATTTATTCAGACCCTGTCTATCGCAATGGTTGACAATTCCCTGGTACCCTTCATTAGCATCCACACAGCGGTGGGAGGGACGCGGATCACGAGAGCAAGCCCCCGTTGCTCTCCATGATAGTCCATCAGCTGGGGCAGAATCGATCGGCAGGAAACCCAAGACCACGATGAGGGGAAGCCAACCACTGGCAAACCAGATTCCACAAGTCAAACAGGTTTGGTGCAGTCCCACTTTCAGGGCACCTTCAGTACTCTGCTTACTAGGGCATTTTGGCACATTTCACCTACATTTCTGATTTTAGATATAACAACATTTGCTGCATGGCAACAGAGCAATCTCAGCACGACCTCACCGCTTGCTCCGTGGGACCGCTCCCAACTCCGCTGCCAGCACGGCTCATCCCACGCCACGGGAGCCATCGCCGCTGCCCCAGCCTGATGCGCCCAGCAGCAGCTTCGTCTGTGCTAACGAGCTGCAGCAGCGACGAGGATCCCCAGGTGACAGGCAGTCTCCCAAACAGCAAGCAAGGCAAAAGCTGATCCTTTTAGCTGTGAGTCTCCAGAGGGGACCAGTATCTTCCCAGTGCCGTAGTGCAAATAAACTGGGGGAAGCAAGTAACATTCCTGTCATATCCAAACACTCCCTGACTTTGTCTGCAGCTGAAATATTGCTGCACTGAGACCATGGGTGAGCACCGACAAGCAGATCTCACTCTAAATGAAAGCAGAACGGACAAACACACCTTAATTGCCCAAATTCAATAGCTGATGGCGAGTACCTGGCGTCATCCAGGTAACACGGATTTGCTTTCCATAAGCACTTGATTTTGATCGGTCGAAGGTCCACGAAAGGCGAATGCTAACGGCTGTTTGAAAGGTTATTTTTATTCTGACTTTGGCTCTTTATAAATGAATAAGAAATTCTACGACTACAAAAGAACTTTGAGTTTCTCCATCACATGAAACACAGCAATGCTTGGATGGCACTTAATGTTGTTTTGTTTTGCTGCACATAAATAATTATGAGTGAGGATGCAGTACTTTGAAGTTGAACTTACGAGTATGAGCAAAGCTACAGTGAAAGTAATAAATTATGCAAAAGTATTTGTGCTTGGAATGTCAATGTTTCAAGATGATGCAAATAGGCACTTTTTGAGCCTCTTCTAAAAACCCGAAGAAGCCTTGGGACCAAACCACATGGCTCAAGTCAGCTACCCATAGCAAGCTTAATGCTTCCACCAGCCAGCACGGATTTGGTCAATTAGTTTATTAATGTGTTTATGCAAACACAAAGGGTTGGGGAAAGTCTCCTCGATTTCTCTCTGCCAAGCTTATTGAGCACCACTGGGATGAGAAAATGTTCATCTAAATGAACTGCAGAGAACACCAAACTCCCCGCATCAGTCCCAAGCACGCTGACAGGCAGCACCGATGACCCCGTAGATGGATGGGGCTTGAGCAGAGCTGTGTCTCACCAGAGGGCAAAGGGAACGGGCAAAACCGTCCCTTCTGACCTTGAAAATCAATGAAATCTTCAGCAGCACGCTGCCGTATCAGTTACAGTTTATTATTATATATCCTCAGCTCAGGACAAGGAATATCTAATTACACTAATTGCTTCTGGTGTGCGAACGGACCCTTTACACTGGATAAAGGTGCCTACGAACAACAGCGTTCTGCCTGCGCAGGCTGTGGGTCAGGTTTTACATGCTCGGAGAAGATTAACTTTATTCCTAGTGAAGAATTTAATCACAGGAAGTGATTAGCCAAGTGCTTCCAGTCAGTGCAGCCGCAGCACCAGCCGCTCGGGAGCGTGTGCATTTTCTGTTACAGGCGAAGCCCAAGAAAGGCAAAATTTCAGCAAAGCCATTTGGGTTTTAAGTGACACCAGCAAGACCTGGATCTCCACAGGCCAATTACAACATGCTGACTCAAGCAACATTCAGCAGGGCTGGAAAGGGGGGAAACCAATAAAGAGACAGCAGGAGGCTGAAACTCCATTTTAAAATACAGGAATAACATCATTTTACAGGCTTCTTGTTTTCTAATTGCAACGCTGCAAAAATCAATGGCTTTTGGAAAGTAAAAGAAACACACACAGTAAACTGCTTGCAAACCCTGCCAGCCAGAAAACAACGCTTGCTGATAAATATAAGTATTGTTTTCCCCATCTTTTGGAGGGGGATGGGACAAAAGAATGCTTTGAATATTTCCCGTCTGCTCTAACATTTTTCACTACAGGTTAATAATTGTACCAGCAGCTATTCGCTAAGCAAGAAAAAACTGTAATTAAATATACCTAAAATAGCCTTCCAGCCTGCAAATAGCACTGCCAAGAGCATAACAAAAGCTACATCTGACAGCCCAACCAAGCTGTCTGTCAGCGTTCCCACACCGGAGGTAACCCACTGCAATGGCTAAAACCAGCTTCTATTTCCACGTGCTGTCGTGCAGAGACTATTTAAGCTGCAGCCCTGTTTCTCCCGAAGGGGCCTGGAGAAGGAGCCCCCTGGAGCAACCCACGGGGCTGGGCTGGCCGGGGTTGGGCGACCCACAGCCCCGGGTGCCCGGCAGCGACCAGCGTCCCGGCCCCGGCTGGCAGCAGGGCATCTCTGCAAGGACAACCGAG
>Ga0065711_1028548_pt1 | contig 40550 bp, 20 predicted proteins | sample Hoacrofraction12_FD_59098 | JGI IMG/M metagenome (GOLD analysis project Ga0065711, IMG submission 59098) | Hoatzin crop microbial communities from Cojedes, Venezuela - Epithelial fraction 12 v2 (version 2) | ecosystem: Host-associated > Birds > Digestive system > Esophagus > Crop | place... | reverse complement strand
AAAAAGGGGGGGGGGAGAGAATGGAAAGTAACCATTAAATGCTGATCACCATTAACCTGCAAAAAAGCTGTTTCATTCGAGAGGTAATTGGGAGTAGTGATAAAGTATAAAATGTAATAGAGTCCTTTGAGATGTAATATTGGAGATTTATTTAAAGTAACTTAGCAGGAAAGCCTGACAAATATATATTGCTTTATGATTACTTGTGCCTATGTTCTTCATTTGTCCTTCTCTACTACTTCTTATCCTCTGTTGAGATCTTTTTCTAATATTTTTTGGTGCACACTAAGACCAGGAAGGTTCATAAACATCTAAGATTAACCTCAGCCATGCTTTTGCTTTCTTGTTTAGAAAAGTAAATCCGGAGAAAGCCTTCAGCTGAAGTGATAGTAGTCTGGTAAATAGTTATCGCTCAGGAAAACAAGCTCAACAATGAATAACGGATGTGTAATCATAGAGCAGCTATCCCATCAGAGGTAGCCAGAAAAGCACAGAAGATGGAGATGAAACATCTGCAAACTTAGCTTCTGCCTTTAAGAGATGGCTGAATTAAAAGCACATCTGATTGTTAACCCAATGAGAAATCCCAAGCAAGTACACTCAAGTCTTTTGCATTAATCCTTCAAGTCATAATTCAAAACTGCATCTTCCTCTTCAAACATAGTTGGCTTTTGTACTTTCCTTTGAACTATAGAACAAAGATACTTCCATATTTACAGTCCCATTAATTTTGATATAGAAAACTCACGTACTTTTTCTTCTTTAGCCACCAGCCTATGAGCACTGGCCGTGGGATAGAATACAGATTCTGTTATACAGTGTCATGAAAGATTGGCAGCTCAGGTGTCATTCTCTCCTACTGACCACCCTTGGCCAGCCAGAGTAACTACCGGTTAAGGTGTCAAGGGAATAGAAACAGGCAACTTATGGAGCTACTGAAAACTGCATTCACATGCATTTCTGAAATGTAATCATATCTATTGAATTGTTTGTCCAATAAGTCTGTATCTTTGAAAAATATTTATTTTTCATCTGCACTCAAGAAGGGACATTCCCTAAGTGCCAAGTGTTTGTAGAAATTGTAGGCTTTTGCAAGAGGCCTCTTTGTAAGAGCTACCTTGCTGTAAAAGCTTAGTGACATTCTCCGCCCTAGTATTTTTGCTACACATTGAAGGAAATCCACTATGTTGCTGACCTTTCCCTTTCTTTGGCCTCTGGTGACAGAAGTCTACAGGCCACCCAGGTTCATGAGGAGACCAAGGGCCTACAGAGACAAGGCGGCAGAAAGCCTGGTGAATGCACCAGTTCCTACGTGTGAACACATTACTTGATGCCAGGACTGGGTGGGACATACTGTCTGGGACTCTTCAGCAGCCACAGTGATTACATCTCACTGGCCACACCAGCACATTAAAGCCTCCGAAAGATATGACAGCATCAAGAAAGAGTCTGGCTTTCTTTGTACGACAAAGAGCATGCCTCCAGACCTTCATTTCTACTGCTGGTCACAGATGAGCTCAAACACTGCAGCAGAGGTAGAGCTTATGCATGCATTCTCCATCTCCTATGAAAAGCCTCCCTCACTGCCAGAAGTGAGGGAGGCTGAAGGTATACCACAGACTGTTACCTAAAAAAGGTATGTCTTTCCGCAAGTTATAAAGCAATGCTATAAGGCAATCCAAGAAAAATAAAAACATATTTGAGCTGCACTGGATGTTTTCCTTTGACATTTTGGTGGTAAAAGGGCATTATAAAAGGAAAATGACAAATAATCTATTTTTACAGGGAAAGGTTCCCAATTTGATGTAACTATAATTTTCATAATTTTTCATGTATAATTTTTGAAGAAAGACAAACTGTTTCATAAAGTGAGATGGAGCGTGAGAGGACAGAGCCCAGTTTCACTTCAAGTCTTTACGTTTTGTAAAAGAAAGGACTGCATTTGATTTTTCTTCAAAAAAAACCATCGTAAAAAGTCTAAATAATAGTAGTGCAGTGCAGAAATAGCTTCATTTCTAAGCTTCCTGGAGAATTTGTCTCTTTCAGGGACAAAAAAGATCTAATAGGATTTGGAAAAAAATCAGCTGCCAGCTTTAATCATCAGTAAGGTTAGAAGGAATTGCTCTTGAACAACAAAATTCTTTTATATCGCACCTCAGCATTTTGATAGTAAAATAATTTGGTTTTCTCTTTAGTTATTTGAAACAAGTCTTTCACTAGACATACAACTGATAACACGATTTACTTTAGACAATGCTAGTGGGTAGACAGAATATTTTCATTCAGGTTCTCATACATTTCAGTGCCTGCAAGGCAGATTGAAACATGTTCATTAATTCCAACAAAAATATATCATACAAGGTAATTTAGGCTTCTCTCATTTCTGTTTCAGGGTATGGTTAGGCCAGCTTTGAACAAGTTCTAATGATTAAAGTACAGCATCTTCAGAACTCTTGAAAACAATCATAAATATAGTATTTCTGATTAAAAGTCATGTGAGCTTCTTATCTCACACCTGTTGATGTGAAGCCTATGACTATAAAAAGAAGATTACTGCAGCTATTATTTTGCAATTTTTTGCTTTTACATTGCTCCGGATTCCTTCAATACACCTTATTAATTGTTTAATGTTTAATAAGCACAACATATTTCATGAACAGCAGTAAAAGGATGTTAAACAGCTTTATTTACAATGAGCTATCCTTCCAAATTTATTAGTATAAGTGCACTACATTCTGAAACCAGAGTAACAAATTGAAATCAGTGGAACCATACTGTCGGAGAAAAAACTATCTTTAAAGGAGAAAAATGCTCTTTTTTTCGGGGATATATCACTGTTCTTGGAGATCTTGGGAGAAGGGAACGACTCTCAGAGGAGGCTTTTCACAGAATTTCAACTTACTGAAATATCTTACTCCGAACACGGTTTTTAGGTCCAAGCGGGGCATGCCAGTTGGCATATATTACATTCTTAGAAGTATTTCTTGTCTAATACACGTAAAAATAGGAAATTACCTGACACTAGAAACTCGATAAATAAAAATATACACAATTCTAAAATGATGAAAAATCTTACCAAGATTCATGAAACAAATCAGCAAGTACCAGCTGAAAACACAAACTATTTTCAATCCAAATTACAGTGCAACCTGTTGCACTGGGCAACCAACCTAATTTCTCATTCCAGTTCTGCCTGTTACTTGCTGTTTTCTTTATGTGAAATTGTTTCATTTCTCTGCTCAAATTCTTGCAATTGTTACCCATTTTTCTTTCTATATTAGACCTACAGATTTACTGCTTTGTAGATGAGAGTTTTAAAAGATCATCTGAGATGAACATTTGAATGCACAAAAGCTGAGCTGTCTAAAATTGTTTTTTTCTTTGGAGGTCTCATAGCAAGTCTCATGGATCACCTCCACAGATTTTAAAAATTAATTTTTGTTTTTAAGACTGAAATGACATGTTGGACTCTCTTAATGTCAAGATAAACAGACCAAGGGGAAGAATGGTAAAAGTGTTTTTGATAGTTTTCCTTTCAAACTCAACCTTTTACTATGTCTGAAACTTTTTAAACGATAGGTCAGATATATTTTAAAATGCAGAGTTGTAGGCTGAAGTAAGTCCTGATCCTGAAAAGATACATTACATGCTTAGCTTTCCATGTTTGGGACATTCCGTTGAAATCAGTAAGACTACTCACACAGCCAAAGTTGAATTTACAGGCAAGCCTTTGTAAATTTAGGTCTCTAAATAAGGAGAATATAGTTTCTTTGTGACGTTCTTAATTTTTTATCCTTTTCCAGTTTTGTTCTTTTCAATAATTCCTAAACAGTCCATTTCAGACCTGATCGGATACATTCGAGCCCTATGGTACATTGTTCAAGTAGGGTTGGCAGACTTCTTTTCTCAATTAATCAAAACAGAACAAGTCTATTTAGTCATTGAAACTATCTTTACAAGACTGTATATTTATTACTGAAGTCTTATATGTCCGATGCAATCCCACTAGACACTGGACAGGAACAAAACACAAGTAAAATCAATCAAAAAAGGAGAGAGATTCAATGCTTCTTTATTTCTGCTGCTTAAGCTGCTAACTAGAGCTATAAAACAGCCCCCAAATTTAACTGCTTTCATTGCTGAAAAGTCTGAGTCTGTCCATAAACAATTAGAGATGTTAGTAAGACTGTTTCTTAAATATATTGCTAACATTAACTGATTAATACGCCTACTTCATTTGATCTGCGGGCATATGTGTGGCACATATAGAAATGATAGAAAATGCCTTCTTAGTTCTTTACTAATGTAAGGACATCTTACATTATTGATTAAAGGCTCAGGTCACTTCTTCTGATAAAGTTAATAGAAAACTTATGAGAATGATGGAAAATATTGATCTTTCAAAACAGTAGGCAGAAAACAGGGCTGCAAAGATATTCCTCTTCCCAGACATTATTCAAGCTCAAAATCGGAAATGATGCTTTTTTTGTGCGTACCTTAAGAAAGATTTGTATGAACACTCACTACTATCTGTGAGTTATATCCTTTTCAAAATATTCCAGTGATGCTAGTAGTTTGGCAACACCTCTAGCTATTATACCAAGAATTATATTCCTAATCGATACAAGGTAGTTACTGATACAGCTTCTTAACTGGAGAGAGAGTAGAAAGACTCACAACAACTAGATTGTTATTAGAGCTGATTATTAAGATAACGGGGGGGGGGGGGGAACCCACAAACAGCTTAGTTTGGGTTTTTCTATTGAGGTAGGTTCCTAAATCCCACTTCAATGGAGTAGAAGTTTGTTCTATAACTAGGTTATGCTCATTGGAAAATTGTATTGTTGTTGGTCTAAGTAGAAGTAAAGCAATATTCTTAGTCAGCTTCCAAAAACCTAAAGGCCCTATGGCATTACCATAGAAATAGCCAAGAACTATAGGAATACAACAAATCAAAGTTAGTCTTTATGCTACTGTAATCTTAAAAGAGTTCTTCCCAATAGCTGTATTGATTTTTCTATATTTCCTTAAGGGTATTGTCAAATACTTGGAGCCATCACTACAGTATTTCAAAAACGACAAGCTCAGATTTCATGTGAAAATTTTTTTCACTGCATTATGCTCAAATCATCTTATTACTTACTTGCCAAAACTTCTGATAAAATTTCTTTACCTCTTTAGGATATTTGGAAATCCTTGTCAACTTTTTGGTCTATCTGTTTAATATGAAGAATAATTTTGTGCATTAAATTTTAATTTCCTTGAAAGCATATCTGGTGGCAAAAAAACCTCACCAAAACTCCTCATTTTTTATTTTTCTGAGATTTTTTTGGTTGTTATTTTACTTCAAAGACACTGCAACCCAGAATAGGTCTTATTGCTAGCCCAGCCTTTTTTTCTTCCTATCTGCCTAACCTGTTTACACACTAGCAACCCAACTAGCTGTCACTTCAGTTTAACAACAAAGACACCTGAGCAAAGTGTATTTTAACTAAGCCGTGCTTCCTTCCTTCCTCCAGCTGCTCTTGAGTCCCACAGCACATTATTTCCCTCAAGTATTCTGCCTCACAAGTCAGACATTAATTGGCTAGTTGGAGATTTGGAAACAGAATGGAAAAAGTGAGCTGCAAAGATGATATTCCTTGTTTTTTCTGTTTCCTACTGCAGGGTAGAGTCATCCTAATATGTTTAGCGTAGTCATAACAATAAGGAAACCTTAGAGAACTCAGAATAAAACACTTGTGGAAGTAGAAACAGATGATAAAGCAAATTGTGCTTTGCTTAACAATTAACTTGTGTAGCTTGAGTAATAGACTTTATTGGTAAGCACTATCATAAAGAGGGGAAGGCACTGAGGCTTTATTAAGAGGGACCAGCAAAGTCTCCCAGTCGTTGGGTGGAAGAGAATCTGTATTGAAGAAAGTGTCAAAATGCCACAAACTCCTCCTGAAAATTAACAGAGCACCAACACAAAATATCTATGCCAGGAATGACAAGACATTATGGCCTGACCTGGTCTTCTTCATGACTATGACATCGAAGGAGGCCCTCACGCTGTAGTTCACAGAGTAGACCCATCGGCATTACTGCTTCTCCTTGTGGCAGCTGCAGCTCTTCCCACTGACAGCAGAGCTGCAGCAGAGACCATGGAGCAAATAGCTGTGTTCCTCTCCTGGCAGCGTAGCAGCTGTAATGAATGAGCTCTCTGGGAAGCAAGATTGCTTTAAGATGTTCTTGCTGTCAGTGAGATCGCTTTCCCGAGATATGCTAATTAGGCACTGGAAACATGCATGGAGATTAGACTCTTATCCCTCCTGATTGTTTTACTCCTGGGTTGTCTGAAAGAGGCCATGAAGAGAACATAAAGGACTCCCCTCCTTTTCATCTACCATGGAAAAAGTGGGCTTGGGTCCTTACTGAAAGAGCCATTGCTCTCTAGACCCACCGCTTTCTAAAAATCTTGTCATTTAAAGCGGGGGCTTCGTAATAAAGGATGCAGAAGCAGAATGGCCAGCTGAAGCAATTCTTGGATGAAGCGTGTGAGAAGCAAGAACCTCTGAGTATGCACCTTTCAATGCCTAAAACCGCTGGGGATGAACCATAGACTGTAACATATGGAAGAGTGACTGTTGCTCACGATGGAGACATCCTGCGTTCCTGATGCCCTTTCAGTCCCAGCTACACACAAAGTCCACAACTCAGAGCCACAGGGGGTTGGGGAATGGAGAATTAGAAAAGACAGACTTTACTATCATAATGCAAGGTCTTTCTCTGGGTCTTTGAGCAGGAAATGAGCAGCACGCTGTCTATAGACAAATGAGACATGATAGAGGTTCATTAGACTGTGTTGTTCCCCCAGTGATATCCAGTTGTCTCCTCAGGAGTTTTTAGTAATTACCTGAAACAGCCTTTGGAAGTACGTAAAGATCAGCAATTAGTTACGCTACTTCATGAAAAAGAGCAACCAGTAAAAATATCAGGCCAAGTGAAACGTCATTAATGACTGAAGACACATTGGGCTATTGAGTTTTGAAATGGGCCTTGAAAATCCTAGTTAGGGATTCCTGGGATTCAAATAAAGGCTTAGACTGGAGAACTGAAAGGAGGCAGCAAGCTAATCAAATTTATGAATTATTTAAAGGTTGGGAAATGAAACATTAAATATATTTCAGGAAAGGAATAATAATAAGAGCTTGATAAATTGAAAAAATTAGACTGCCATCAATTATGTAGTTGAATAAAGATCTATACAGGCATTTAAACAGAGACAAATAATGAGATGTGAAGAAAAAGTAGAAAACAGAGGATAACTATCTCAGCTCCAATATCTTGGATAAGAGATTATACTTCAAAACAGGTAACAAGAAAGCAAATGCAGACTTAAATGGCATTATTAGGAGCATTATGTGTAAAATGAGCAATTAGTATACTTCCTTTTATTTTACACTGTTAAGGGCCCAGCTTCTGTAGTTTCGTCATACTTCAAAAAGAGAATGAACGAAGTAGACAGTTCACAACCTTGAATGACAGAAAGTGATTAAAAGTTAAGAAAGTGAAGCTGATGATAAAAGAACATGCTTACACTCAAGGAAAGATAAGTCAGGGAAGACAAAGTTGTCAGGAAATAACAATGAGGATGTTATAAAAAGACAGGCATCAGTTATTCTGACTTCTCAGTGAGGATGAGAACAATATAGAATGTGCTTATCTTAAACTGCAACAAAAATATTCTGTTAATCATGAGGAAAAACAATTTTCAAATGCCAAAAAGTTAGCATAGTGCTAGATATTATGGTAAAAAAGGTCATATATCTACCCAGAGTTTTAGGAAAAAATCTAAATACCGAAAAATATTATGTGAGCATTCTCACATGAGATTGCGATTGACATGTCCTTTACTATAGGATTCTAAATGGAAGAGGAAAGTATGTCTTGTAGCTAAAAGGAAAAGTAAATAATTCATCATTTAATAAGCTAACTTTTTAAGTAAAAAGTAAGAACAGACACACATACTCTCTCAGTAAATATTTATGATTCATTCCAAAACTATTTTAGAATTAGTCTGGATGATTGTTATATAGATTTTGATTCAATCAACCATACATGACTTTCGTACAGTCTGTTCTAGTTATCTTGGACAATTGATAAGGCAAATCTTATGAAGTTCACGAACTTGGTATAAAAAATCTAACACTTTACTAACATGCAAGACAAGTATGAATTCAAGTGTAAATTGCAAATATTTTTCAATTGTTTTGAAAAAAGAAATATGATGAACTGTATTTTAAGCATGAGCACATCATCATTGGTAACTGCACATATAATTTCTGTAGGAAATGCAGTTATTATTTTGACATAAACTATGACAGCCTTTGCTCCCAATGCACCGTTTTATAGAACAGTCTGAACACAAGAAGTCCACAGAACCCTGACCATAATTAACAAATAAGCCTGCATGATTTCTTGAGTATTTAATATTGATTCTTTTAAACATCAGTTATATCCAGTATCTCATCTTAAAGGAATTTTGTTAAGCATCCACAAATAATTTTATTTCCATTCTCAATTATGTCTGTAGTGTTGAGGTATACCATTCTATTTCAGAAACTGTATTGAACACATTTTTGTCAATTACATACCTATACATGAAGTTACTGTCCAGATGCTTATTAGCCCTGCAATGCTGCAACTTTGAATGTTGACCTCTCTGTAGTTTCGCTGGTGGCATCATGACCATATTATGGCTGCCAGAGTAACTAGATTGTTCTTGCTTGCTTGTTTCATCTGATCCAGGAATGCTGGGATGTACAGCACTCTCTTGTACATATCCGCAATGACAGTACTCTCTTGGAACCATCATGATTTTGCAGTGACTTCTGCTAAGAACTTTTCTTCATGAATTTTTTTGGTAAATATTCAACTAATACCTGTTTTTAACTGCTAACAGGTTTTACAAAACAGTATTAATTGTTTTTAACTACAACAAATAACAATGCTAGCAAATTTTCTGATATTTGGATAACTCTGTCTTCATAGCACTTTGCTTTTTTTTCCCACAAAACCATGCAACTGGGAGTGGTTTAAGTTTAAATTCTATTTAGTGTTTGAAATCCAGGTTATAAATCCAGAGTGCATTTGTACAGTAAAAAATGCATTAAGCAGTAGGTGGACCAGAGGCTCTATGAAAGTAGGTGAACCAGAGAGGATCTATAAAAGCTTTGATCTGATGTCATTTTGTAGTATATGTATCCCTATAGTAAGGGACTGTTTTTTAAATTGAAATGGACTAGTAATTTCAATCTAAGCATTACTCAGCTATGCCTTCTCATTTGAAATGAAAGCCCTAAAAAATTCTCGGAATACCAGGTCAATCCCATCCTGAAATGGAGTTTAGAAATCCTAAACACAACCAGTTCAATCATCCAAAAATGTATGTGGCAAAAAAAACCCATATCCATAAAATCACTCTCAGTAAAAAATCACCGCAAGCAGAGATTCCTAACGAAGAGCCACCTTTCACTCACAATTTTCTAGATATAGTTTTTATTGTAAGACTAAAAATGAAGACTCTCACAAATAACTTTAACAAAATTTTACAATTACGCAGCTGCACTATGTAGCTCATGTACCACAACTACACACAACACTGTAAAACACCAAAAGGTTGTTGACCAGTTTATGTGTTGGTTCTGCAATACGTAATGAAGAATTCTGTGTGGCAAAGTTGTATACTTTCAGTACCTACTAAGTTGTCCATATATTGTACCAAGCTTAGAAATTTACCAGGCACAAAAACAGAAGAGAAAATAAGGATATATGTCATACATGTGAGCTATCTAATACTGTACTTCATCCTACTAAGTACATATTCTAAAAATAATGACATCCCAGCAATACAGGAATTGTTCTCTCAGCACTTTTTCCTAATCTTAAATCTTCGCTCAGTGGAAGTGAAAACACTGCCGATTTTTTTTGCGTAGATTCGTAAAGAATGAGGATTAGCAAAGCATCAGTTATGAAGGTTATACCGTACTTTGTGAGATGCTGTGAAATCAGAAAGGACCATCTGCCATGCTTTGCACCTGCAAAATGGCTTTGGCCACAATCATCCAGATGACTGTTAAAAGTCCAATTATAATGCTAGCTATTATTTCATTTTGTCTCAGAAGTATGTCTTCCACATAATAATATAGCTCTTCACCATTTTTTCTCAGCTGTGAAAATGTTTCCCTGAAATTCTGGTTTAAGCACTCATATTAATAATAATAATCATAACAAAAATATAGGGAAATATTCAAAAGTGATAGAATGTCACCCTAGAGATTAAAGTTCAGTTTACCTATCCTTATCTATGCAACTTTAGGAGAGGTGAGTAACTGTTTATTACTGAACAGAGTACTGACACCACACATTCTACTACTGAGACCAAGGGGATTTTTGCAGTTAATGAGAAATTGTTTTTTTACAAACATTTAACAAGGTTTTACTAGTTTTGTTGTAAACTACTGTATGCTGAACAGTGGATAAAATTCATCCAGTCCTTTGAGTTCCATGTAAAATCTCTGTGCAACTTATAGTGCCAGCAAAAACACACACTGTGAGGAACAAAAAAAATACTTATTCTAAGTTAGGCAGTTGAAGAAATGACCTGCAGAATGTTATTAACTATATTCTTTAACTTGCTGAAAAAAATCAAAGATTTAATTCTTCTTTTTAATTTTGAATTTTTAGTCATCAAATAGGCATATTTCTCTTTAGCATCTCACACAAGCACGTCATAGCTTACTGCAGAAAATAAACAACTTCCAGTGAACACATCTGTTGCACCTGCCAGGCTAATTTAGACAGCATTTCATACCACAGAACTTGCAGATTTAACGAAGATTTGTTGAAATGTAACAGAGAATCTGTAAAGATGCAAACTTACCAAGAGCAGGATTCCTGCTTTGGCCAGAAGCTGACAAATTTCAGAAGCCCCACTTCTGTTTTCACCATACAAAGACATTGTCTCAGGTCAGAGGGAAGCTAGAGGAGTCTTTGTTTCTGCATGAGCTCAAAAGTGGACATAAATGTACACATAATAGTTCTAGTAAGAACAATGGCAAAAACTGCACACTGAGAATTATGAGGATGTGTATATGCATTTGCAGAACCAGGATCTGAAGAACAACAGCATATTTCATGAATCTGAGTCATTAGAGCAAACATAATTTCCCTTCAAAATTCTTCATCCAAACAGTAAGAAAAAGTTTATCTTAAGACGTCTGTGAAATAAGCGTTCAGAAGTTCAAAAGGCAAGTTAATACATTATTAAGCAGCAGAGTACAGGAATAACACAAAGCTAGGATTTCATTTTGTTATTTCTTCTTGTTTTCTGACCACCTCAGAAGGGAAGGTGACAGCAGTGAAGGAAGAGTGAGAAATCAGGAAGGACATCTGAAGTGGCTTAATGTATTTTACTGAAGAAAAGGAAATATTCCCGGTGGAGATATAAAGCAAACACAAGCTAAGAGGTCAATGTGAAAAGAAGCACATCAGTCAACTCATTGACACAGAAAAGTCTGGACATGGAGCTAAGACATTGTCTCTGATCTAGTAGTACTAGTCGTTCAGCTGAGTCTTCTGTGATCAGGCATTTACAAACAAAACCATTTACCTGGTTGAATATATGCTTAGAATTCTCAAACAATGCTGGTGGACTTAACCCCAAATCTGACTTTATTCAGATCAGCTAGCAGCTTTGTCACAAAACAGGCCAGTGATGCAACCCACTCGATTCTAAGAACAGATGGCTCTTCTGATGAAAGTAGAATATAGTCAAATGTTCTGTTTATTATTCACTATAGTTTGGGAGGTGAAGGTTGTATTTATTCTTTCTGTTTCCATATTACCAAAATTTGATGTGCCTTAAGAGCGAGTAGTGTGGTCCTGAAATATCCTCGCATCTTTCTTTAAAGAATTTACTTTAAAAGACCACATTTTCCACAATGCAACAAAGAAGTATGAAAAATACTAGCCACTTCTTTAAAAGTATAGAGAATCGTTTGCTTGTGGGGCTACCATAGATGACTTTTTAGTAAACAATATTTTAAAAATCTGAAATACAGTAGATACTGACTGATATTGTTCTTCCTGAGTTTTGAATGTGCACAAAAGTTCCATGGTGTGGTCTTATTTGGAAAGGTTAAAACAATTTGTAAGGTAGCTTACTGATTCTGTAATTCATGCTTTATATATTATAGTCCATATATGAACTGTGTGTATTTGTTCACCTATCTGACCTGTCCATCTTTTTTTCTTTAATGATGCAATGAATTCAGTCAGGCAAAAAAGGTCGAATTAACAATGAAACTGTAGATGTGTGACAGCACATACGTTATTTTGATGGAAAAAAAGAAAATTCACTGACAGGGCTTCACAGTTAAATTTGCTTTCCTTTCTTGCCTCTTTTTAGTCCTGTCACCACTAACTGGCAGGCTGGGAATATGAAAAACAAACAAACAAACAAAAACAAGCAGATGCAGAATCAATTTTTTCTCAATTTTATGACAGGTGATGGGTGCTTATTTTGGCTAGAATTATGTGTTATCTTCATAAAATGCATTCCCTGGCTGAAATAAAAATCCTGTCAGTGACTGCGACTTTTTCATTCTGTCAAATGAGTGAAAAAGGAAGACCTTTGATAGTGCTAGAATCCTATTCTATCCAAATGCTAAATAAAAGTGGCAGACAGGCACATTACTGAGAGGATTTTTTCTTTTCAAAATAAAAATTAGTAAATTCTGGAGCACTGATTAACTTCATAGAGCAAACATACAAAGTCAGCCACTTTCATCTTATGATCCGCATTCTTTCCTTAGTGTGGAACTGACCTTTCAAAAATGCAGTCTTTTATTCAGTATTTCAGAGACCACACAAATTGGCAGTCGCAACAACAGCTATTTTGATTCATGGCAGAAATCTCTACTATGTCTGCTTGAGACACAATTGTTACAAGCACTCTTCAAGCTAAGAAAGCTGAAAAAAAATATAGAAGTCATTGCTGGCAGCTAGGCATGCTGTCCGGGTGGCCTCTGAGTCAGGTGCAGTCCTGCTGTCCCCAGTCCACCTCCCCAACCACCTCTGTGCTCCAGGTGAAACCACTATCTCAGACGGCCAGAGCCTGCAATGCAGTCCCTGCCTTATCTGCTCCTGTCGAAACACTCTGAGTTAGCATAAATGATGTCAGTAGTAGCATTTTGGTTGGCTTTTGTAAAAACTGAGACTGTTTTTGCAGAGCTGAGTTACAGAAAAGCGACAACACGTGAGTCTGCCAGCAGTCCAGGGATGTGGGCTGGGGAGAGGATGGGCAGTCCGAGGGACATAACCCCTTAGCCTGACTCAGCTGCAACCGTACATCTGACCACATCCTCTCCCAAGCATGTCAATATTTCAACCCCATAAACCTTGCCCTTATAAAAGTGAACATAGATGGGGTGACTGAAGAACTAGGATAGAACTTAGATAGAAATGAATACCTAAAACCTGAAATTACCATTAAACATATATACACTCTTGTCATTTTCTGCTCATTTCTGTGTTTCTTTCTCTCCTTCTCTCGCTGCCACCCCCCCCTCCTTGCAGAAAGGTGAAAAAAGCTTCATCATTCCTGAGGTGGGGTGCCAGTTACATGTGTTTTTTCACCTCAGTGTCACTTTCTCAAAAAGAAGATAGATTTCCCTTCTAATGTAGCCCACCAAACCTAGGATTGGGCAGAGACAGGTAGGAGATGTAGATCTGGACCACTTAAGGCTAATGGGGATATAAAACTAGAGTTTCCTTTGCCTGAGTGGTAGGGATCTAAATACACACTCTAATATTTTTCAGGAGAAAGTTGAGAAAGACAACCAAATCCACAGGGTCACCTACACAACTGTAGCTGTAACAACCTGCCAATTCAAATCTCATGCACACTCAGATTTGTGAAAGAGATGGAATTTCAGTTCTGTTCTTTCTAGCATGTCTTAGAAACCACTCCTTTTGGTGTACCATTCTCATGACCCCTATACACAAGTGTCTGTTCTTTCCACATATATATATTATATGAAATTGGATTACATAATCTTGTGAATTCTGCTGCAGAATTTCAGTATGGCTGTGTTGAAATAGCCCTTAAAGACATTATCTGACAACTATGTAATTACAAAAGTGTGCAAAATCTACAAAACTTAGTACTTTATAACGAAAATGGAACCAAGGGCTTGATTAGAGAGTTGTTCCCCTACCATAAAATTACATATAAAGGTCATAATTCTGCAACTAGCTTCATAACTTTCTGTGTCTACCTTATAAACTTGCCTTATTGCCTTTAAACTTGAAATATAATTCCACAAAAGCCCCTACATAAAGCTGGTTCTGAGTAATAAAGGAATTTTATTCTATTTTCCAAGACCTTACTCTTCTTTTTTATCTTTGTTTTATATACTACGTGAATTCTGAATGCCAACATTATGACTTCAAGTTTCCCTTAAATATGTAGCCCAATTAAGAGTAAATACATTGTTGTTTTCTTCAGGTTGTTCTGAATGAATCCAAATGTGCTATCAGCTAAATCTGATGAGAAACACAGATGTTCTGAACTTTCAATGAATATCTCAGGTAGCTGCTGAACTGCAAACAAATTCATCTGATATGCCATAAACCCAGTGGAATAAAATCTTCCCTGAGAAAGACATTATTCAAAGTCAAAACATAACTTTCTAATTTCAGCTGAGGACACTATAAAATGTCTATGACAATGAACTGAAAATTAATAAAATATCTGTTGCAGAGATTCACTTCTGTTTTCTGAATTTGGAGGTTGCTAGGTGATGAAAAATAAGTTGATTGAATCAATAGAAAATGCTTATGGGGAACTATGAAATGGATTGCAGAGTACAATTCTTCGAACATGAATTAGCATATTGTTATGAAAAAGATGGCATTTTATAGAATTGTGAGGATGAACATTTGATGAGAAATTACTATCATAAGACATGAGCATGAAAATTATTCTGGAGGCACTTAATGGTTAGTAATGAAAAGCAATAAATAACTGAGAATAAGAGAAAAGGAGAATACTGGAGAAGATGTAAGAAATCAAAGAGCCTGGCTGCTTCTTAACTCTAGAAAAAACATAACTGAAACCTGGTTTAACACGAATAAGGTAAAATGTTGTTGAGAATATGTACTTATACAGGTATAGTCAAAGGGAAAAGAACATGCCTACAATTCTTTGCTTAAAAAGCTTAATCAGCTTCCATAGCTAATTAGAAGATCCTTACAATACTTCACTTCTTGGGAATAAGATTACAGTCTCAATGGCAGAGACCAGTATAATACACCAAACCATCAGTAACAGAAGCAGAGCACTCTGTGTATTTCCCAGGCACTATAATATGAAACTCCTAAAAGAACCATTATACTTTGTTTAATTTTATTTATATAAAAATCTAAACAGCTCAATGATCATACTTCTATATTCTAAAGGAGTTAGCAATGTATTTATTGCCACCTTTCTAAAGTAGTACTACCTTGGATATATTGGTTTTGTCTTAAAGGTGACATTTCCTTAAAGCAAAGAATAGTCATGCAAAGGGTTTGAGGGATTACAGAGAAACAAGCTACATGGGAGAGCGCTGGAGAAAGTGGAACAACATAGATGTAGGAATAAGTGAAAAGGAAATTCAAAACCATTGTTCTCAACTTATCTTTAACCTCAGGCACCATTATAGGGACCTTTTTGGGAACTAGAGGAAAGCAAGAAAATGCAGGACTGGAAACAATGCACAAATCTGAATTCTAATTTAGGAAAATCTGCCAGAAAATGCAGTATGCATAAGGAAAACTTTTGACTTAATTAATGAGACAGACAATATTGAAACTCAGATACTGTGATGTGCAGAATGAATAAGAGGATTCACATTCTCCGTTTGCTGGAGCACTGCAATAGTGGCAAAGACCATGGATAGGGGTTACCTCCAGAGTTTCTAACAATGAGACAGATCTTGTCTATCTCTTTAGCACACTTCAAGGCTTCTTGGCAGTAGTCTCCTGAAGGAAAATCTACCCCAACTGCTTATCCTGTGCCTTTGCCCTGATAAGCTCTAGTTGGAGTATTGACTTTGTCCGGGTTTTCCTTGTGCCACAGCTTAACTTCAGAACAGCACTGGGATGCCCTCCCAGGAACGTGCTTTTGCCTTTGTTAGCTCTCTCAGCCTTTGGCAGGTTTTGGGGCATCCCACTGGCTACTGGTAAGATCAGACTGAAACAGCTCCTGTATTTCAGATGTCCTTTTCTTTTTGCTTAGCTTCTTTCAGATTATTTGTGTGCACTGTCAAAGTAGTTGATGTCAATAGACTTAAAATACTTGCCCATGCAGCCACGGACCTTAGTCCTTATTTATTAACCCAAGGGAAATTTCACGCCAACACTTAAGTGCAGTTCCACTCCACTGGCATTAGCAACATTGAGAATTTAGCACAGTTAGGCTCTTTTTGAGAGTACGGGTCATGGCGTAAAGCAAACAGGAAGCTATGTGAATGCAGTTTGCATGTTAAGAAACCCAGACAAGCAGTCCCAGGGCTGAGGTGCTATGTTCTGCCTCTCTGCAGGACTTATTAGCCTAGGGCAAGCCCAGTGCTAAACTGCATCTGCCTGGTTTCCAGAGAGCTTGCAAGAAAGAGCCTGCAGCTTTCTGAAAAATATCAGGCAAACAGGCAGTTGAACAAAGTCTATGTTATAAGAGGTGCCTAGTTTATCCCAGAGTTCCCAACATTGATCTTTCTTCTGGAAATCTGCAACGATGGGGGTTTCCTTGAAAAATAATTATAGTCTGAAAGTGGCTTAGGGCGGGTGGCTAAATCAACTTTCCCACAATGACTAAAACCTGTTGTGGAGAGAAATAGTAAAGATGAAAAGCAAAAGAACTGTCTAGTCCTCAGAGCCTACAGAGAAGGTTTTGCTAGTTGGGTGAAGATAATAAGTAATTTGTAATAAGGCAGGACCACAAAGAAAAACACACCTGGTGTCCAAGAAGCCAATTTATATAAAGGCAGCTATGACACTTTTAAAATCTTTGTACAAAATCATACAGGGATTGTATTTGTATACAAGATTTGTATACAATAATATTTATATGCAGTGGTATTTCTGGACACCTGATTCACACCACCAAAAAGTGCCAGATCTTCCCTGATAAATGAATCCCAACCAAAACTCATATCATCTCTGGGTCATTCTTTCCTGATGTAGTCCTTCCACTATAACCAATTAAAGGAGTCTTAAAGACATAGGCTCAGAAAAATAGTCTACAGCTAAAGATTCTCACTGGAAGAGCAAGGGCCTTGGCATTAGCTGGTGGTCCCCTGTCTCTGGAACGTAGAAAACGTATCAGATTTTTAAAGTCATGTGAACCTGAAGACCAAATTTTGGACTATCTGAGTTACTACAAATATTTTTTTTAAATCTACTTCAGAGAATGATCAGATCAACATCCTTCTAACCTTATGAAGATCTTGGTTTTTTAATATAATTTCAGTGTGAAGGAAAGAATTAAATCTAAGTTTAGAAATATGCAGAATCACTCAGTGGCTGAGCCTGGAAAACACCTCTGGAGACTGTGTAGCCCAGACCTCCAGCTCAGAGCAGGGTCAGCTACAAGAGGTTGCTCAGGACTGCCTACAGTTGTGTTTTGAATATCTGCACAGATGGAGGCTCTACAACCTCTCTGGGCAACCTTTTCCAGCTGGACCCTCATGGTAATTTTTTTTTCCTTAGTCCTGAATGGAATTTCAGCTATGCTTTGATTTGTGCCCATTGTCTCTTGTCCTTTCACTGGACACCACAGAGAAGAGTTGTTCCATCTTCTTCACTGCTCCCATCAGGCACTTATACACACTGGTAAGATTCCCCCCTGAGCCTTCTCTTATTCAGGCTGAATAGTCCCAGCTCTCTCAGTCTCTTTTCATATGAGAGATGCTTCAGTACCGTAATTGTCTTCGTGGTCTGTAGTCAGACTTGCTCCAGTGCATCCGTGTCTCTTTTGTACTGTGGAGCCCAGAACTGTAGTGCTGAGTAGAAGGGAAGGATTATCTTCCTTGACTTGTTGGCAGTGCTTTGCCTAGTGCTGTCCAGGAGGCTGTTGGACTTCTTTGCTCCAAGGGCACATTACTTATTTATGGTCAGCTCATTGTCCACCAGGGCCCCAAAGTCCTTCTCTGCCAAACTGATTTCCAGCTGGTGAGTCCCCAGCCCAGCCTTTTGCATGGAGTTATTCCTCCCCAGGTACAGGACTTTGCACTTCCCTTTGTTGAACTTAATGAGTTTCTTTTCAGGCAATTTTTCCAGCCTGTCAAGGACCCTCTGAATGGCAGCACAACCTTGTGGTGTGTTATTCACTCCACTCTGGTTTGCATCCTCTTGAAACTTGCTGAGGGTACAGTATGCCCCATCATCTAAGCCATTAATGAAGATATTAAACAGTAGTGGCGCCAGTATCTTCCTTGGGGTACACTGCTGGTGACAGTCCTCCACCTGAAATTCATGCCACTGATCACAAATATTTGGCAGTTCAGCCAGTTTCAGTCTGCCTGACTCAATTCACCTCACTCACCTAGCCCTATGGGGATGTTATGGGAGACAGCATCAAAAACCTTGCTACAGTCCAGATAAACAGTATTCAATGCTCTCACTTACCCACTGAGCCAGTCATCTCATTGTAGAGGACTATTAGGTTGGCCAAGCATGACTGACCTAGAATAGTTGTAGTTCATGAGAGATACCAGAAGAACAGATATAATTAGCCATCAGTCTGACTGCTTTAGGCTGAGATATGTTTTAGTCTCACTATTACCCTTCTATATCCAGTACTACTCAGTATAAGGGTAGCAAATTCTGGAAAAAAAGACAGCTGAATAGTGACGTCAAAATTTGACTGAAATTAAGTACTATGCTCATTTAACATAAAGCTTCAGATTACCACCTGTTTCAAGAAAGTTACTCTCCTAGCCACCTATTTACTAGATTTCACCTGAACCACAATGATAAAAGTGAATAATTGTTCACGTCAGATGTCATGTAAGTATAATTAAGGAACGACAATATATGGTCATATGGGAGTTGAAATTGCAGCCACAGATTAATTTCTTCTGAATAATTCATCAGAATTAGGCAAAATTAAATTCCAGACATCACTATAAAGCAGTGATATTACTGTCCCTTAACAGGTTATGTCCATCATAGTTTGTGTAAATTTGTTTCTGCTTTATTAAACTTACTGTTCCATGACATTCACTATTTTGAATAAGAAATTTTGTGTGACATTTTCAGAAGGACCTCGGCTGGCCTTTGGCATTCAGGAAAGCAACATCACTTTAATAGCCCCATGTCCTTTCTCAGAGTACTGTTCTAAAGGGTGGTAGTAATATCTACTTCTGCTTGCTTTATAGTTCTGTCAAATAATTTCATGTCTTCCGAATGGGATAATAAAATCAATTGATATCACTAAACCATTTTATTTTCTCTCACAGAGATGCTTATTTAATGACAGTTACAAAAAAAAAGTCTTCAACCACCTATAACACATACAGCTGAGATCACCATGGCACTCTGAAAACACCTTTGTAAAAGATCTGTAGCAGAGACTTGACTGAGTCTGAGAGATACACCAGTCTAACAAATATGCTCTCAGCTGTACAGATTTGTACTTTTTATTTGTAAGATACCACTTAAAATATTAGAATCCTGGGCATGGTAAATATTTTTAAGATCAGCTCGGTGGTGAAGACGGTGAGTGCACTCATTTTAATAAAACCACATTGCATCCAAAATATTATCAGGTAACCTAAGATGGCCTTTAACTTACAATGCCATGTTATTGTAGTAGCATAATATTCATGTATTATGATATTTGGTTAATACATGCAAAAAAAATAAAAAAAATATTTTTAGTTTTGAACACATAAGCATAATATCATAATGTCATAATAATCCCCAAAATGAGCAGTATGCAAGCACTATGGGACTCAAAAGTACAAAAAATAGTTCAGAAGTTAGAGGAATTTATTGCTAACCTTTTTTTGGTTAGCAATATTGACTTTTTCAACACTGAAACTTAGAAAACTGATATTTTGCATAGTAAGAATAAAATTCAAGCACTTCAGTAAAGACAAAAATGTCAAGATGTATTTTTTTTAATATGTAAAGGGTGAAGCTGAATAATATTAGTTTCAAAAGTTTGCAGTAATGTTTAAAACTCTACTTTGGGGAAATATTTTCAATACTTTTTTACAGTTCCTTTCCTTGAGTACACACTTTTTATGAAATTACAGTGCTTAAGTACTAGACTGTTAACCTATAATTCCAAGTTCACCTCATGTTAAATCTATTTTGTATGTAATCAAACAATTCAATGTATATTATATTGAATTTAACATATAGTGACATTTTGAAAAGAGAAGAAGTTGTCCTCTAATGTAAATGAGTTAGCAACCATATAAAAAAATAATTTTCTGGAAATACATACATATCACACCCAACCAACTTATTCTAATCATCATGTATGAAAGTGCCTGGACAACTAAAATTGTCAGATTGTGAAGTTGTAATTTTTATAAGTCATAACGTTGTTTTTTTAGCTTGTTTGCACCACAGCTAAACTCGGACATTCAGACCAATGTATACCTATAAAACCACTTTAGGCAGTGCCTGTTCTTAGTTTAGGAAACCTGTGAGAGGTTTACTTTGCAGCTCAATAGCTGCAAAGTCATATCTTTAGTAAAATTTTAAAGTTGAAAATCTGAAAGCAAATCCTGGAATCCCACTTTACAGTTGGAAATCTTGAACACAAAGGAAATCACTTATATGCTTCCAGACTTGGAACAGTAAACCTATAGCAAATCCAGAAAAATATCCACATCTATCACATGAAATGTATCTAATCATATGAAAACATAATTCAGTGTCCTTCTTCACAAAACAGTATCTTTCTTCACTTTTCTATGTTTATCCCTAAGTAAATATTAGGTATGATATTTAAGTTAATAGTTTTGATACCAGATGGTCTAGCTTTTCAGTTCAAGATAATAATATGGTTAAACAAAAGCATTACTTTTCTATCTTAAAGCACCAGACTTAATTTGCTATTAATAGTTATGCACTTAGGAATGAGATTCAGATTTTGTAAATGTTTTGACAGTAACCGGACTTCCATAGCAGCAACTAAAATGTTGACAGGAATTATCCAGATTTCATCAGCAGTCCTCTTGCTTAACACATCTGTTACCTGCTTGCAAAACCAATACAAACACTAATTCAGCGATGATAGCCATGAGCCCAACAAACAGCAAGTACTCAGGGAATGGTTTACCAGCAATTAATAGGCTGAATATATTCTACAAAAATATTGCACATATAACAGTAAATAACAAATGTACTTGCAGAAGCCAAGAGGGGGTCATACAAAGATTGTTAATGGCATGGTGCAATATATTTGTGATTGGATTTATTAACAGGACTTTAAAAGATTGGCATTGAAATCAAAATAAAGAGAATGACATATTAAAATTAGTTTGAGTCCTGTTGTCACTGCAGTAACATTGATTCTGTCAGTAGTGAGGGTACATTTGACATAAATCACTACAGTTAAGTCCCCTCACTTATCACAGACTTATCACGACTTGTCTGTGTCAACGAGCAAGGGTCATATGTATCCACTTTCCCAGCTCACTTCTGGCATTGACTGAAAGAAGAAAAACCGTCAAATGAGACTTTGAAAATTCTTCTTTCTTCAGTGCTGCTGGACTAAAAAGGCCAAGGCAAGGACATGATTTTCAACATCAGTATGAGCAATGTTACAGCTGGGAGAAATTTTATATGGTCTCCACATGTAGATTCTCAGTCATGCATTATTCACTACTGCAATGTGTGTATCAGTACTTAAACTTCTCAAGATACTGAAGTTGCTGATCATGCTAGTATGTAAATTTCTTAGTTCTCAGTTTGATTACTGCTAACTATAAGGAATAATACAGTGGAAATCAGAAGTTGTAGGTGCAAACTTACCACCTAGAGCATTAGAACATAATTTTTAATCAAAATTAGTGAACTAAACCCATGAAATTTATAAAATTCTTAGAAAAAACAGAAAGTTTAACAGAAAGTTTACCAGATAAAGCTGTGAGATTCGGATTTTCAGCCAAGGCAAAACCAAGGAAACCTTTGGGTACCACAATACACAACTATTTGAGGCCTAGTTTCCGTCAGGTGAATGACACTGGAAGTCACATATACAAGTCATTGAAAGCAAAACTGAAAATTATCAGAGAACAAATGAACAGGATCTTTATTACAATGTAAATATGTATAAACTTGAGGCCTCCAACATTATTGTTTATATGACTTAAATTAAATGATTCATTAGAGTACCAGATATGGATTAAGACTTAAACGTGCTAGAATTAACCATTTTAAAAATCAAAGGAATAACATGGCCTCCTGTCCTGCCCCTCATTAGAGCTAGATGAACTGTAGGCAGCTGAGGGCCTTATAGTATTCTTCAGTGCCTGATTTTTTATTTGTTAACATTGGTGGGCATTTAGACAGCAGAAAATACATTGCCTTTACAAACATTTCATGTCTTCTAAGTGGATGATGGACTTCAACTTGAACTTTTTAGTCAATATCCAAGTAAGTTCAATACTAGACAAAACTCATTCACTCATCTCTTCCTTCATACCTTCTGGCAAACAGTTTCCAGCACCACAGCAAATTGTAAATTTATACCTGTGTGTTCACATGTGAAGGCCTTATTCAGGAATAAATAATACATAACTTAACAATATATTGTTTACTTTAGGAAACACAATGTGGTTGATGCAATCAGACACAATATGATAAAAGCACATAACAGAGCAGCTGAAAATTCAGGAGAAAGAAAAAAAATCCACAAACCCCCAAACCAAACCAGTTCTATTCCTGAAAGAAAAAGAACAGAAAGAAAAGAATCAGCCTTTCATGAAAGAAATCCAGGCACCAAGAAACCAAGAGGTGAAGAAAATACTCATTCCATTTTTAATTTGTTGTAATCAGTTAAAAGAACCCTGTTCAAATGTGATTTCCAGTTTATCTAGCTTCAGTTTCAAAGTATTAATTTTTCTTAACCTTTTTTGCTGTAGCATATCCTACATTTTCTTCCTATGAAAGGATTAACACACTGTAACCACAAGGTTTTGATCTATTTATTGGAGTGTCATTTTGTGCGGTTCTCTGAGCACTTCTTCGAAGTTAATTATGTCTCATCTTCCTAAAATTTAATTTTTCTCCATAGTCATGGAAATCTGGGCCCCAAAACCAGACGCAGTACTCCAATATTGTTAAAATCACTGCTCTACAAAAGGGTAGAAAAGGGAGACCTTTCTTTTGTTTTCTCAGTGCTTACTTAATTCTAGAACCATAGATCACATTACAGCCTCATTTGACACCATATCACACACAGAGATTGTGCTGAATTATTTATCTGCTCTGATCACAATCTTTCTCATATTGTCTCCTCAAAGTAGCCTCTTTTTTCTGCTCTTACCCCTTCATGTAGGCATTAACTGGATTGTTTGTTATTATGTATATAATTTTGCATTAAAATGCTTTTTTTTTCTATCAATAGGCTTAATTTACCTCTCAGTCTAAACAGTTCCTTTACCTTCGTAGTTTAGCTGTCCACCAAGCTTTGTAAGTGACTTTTAAGTGATTTTATATTTACTTTGGGCTACTGAAGAAATACTGGATAATGTTAGACCTATTATTTATCTCTTCAAGATTCTGCTAGAAAACACCCCCAGTGACAACTATTCTTGAGATCTGTCAGCTAGCCAGCTCTTAATTAATTTCACATGGGCTTTATAGATATGAATAGTGCTATTTTCCTATCACAATGTTGAAGGCAACTATATCACATATACACAGTTATCTGTATCCATCAAAACTGCAATCTCAAATACTCAAAATAAGTTTACGTCACAAGACAGATTTTGTATATTAGTATATTGAATATTTTTTACATTTTTAGTTCTTTATCTATTTGGGATGCTTTTTGATTTTTTTTCCATCTTGTTCACCTCGTGCTTTACTAGAAGCCTGTGAGATTAACCAGTTTACAGGTGGTTGTTTTGCTTGCTTTTCATGAAAAAATGTACAACAGCTTTGTGGGGATACCTCAGTATATGTGTTTCAGTAGATATATTAAAAATTGAATAATTTAAATAAATTTTCAGCCAATTCTTTTTGGGAAAGTATGTGGTGTTCAGGGTTTACTCAGTATTAATAATAAATCAATGCTTTAAAAGGGTAGCTTACCCTGTTCTCTAGGTTGATTCAACCAGTATAGAACAGACTCTTACCTGCGTTTTTTACTGAGCTGTGCTGGTTAACACATCGATTTGCAGGCATTCAAGATCTAACACTTAGGAGTTTTCAGTAGCCTTAAATCAGGTAAAGGTTTCTTTAATATAGAAGATCTCTTCTCACACACACAAACATATATTCTAAATTTCTGAATGAGGTAAAACAGCTTACAGTATTCTGGTCATGTGCATCACCCCTATCATTATCTTCAATAATACCATCTATAAAAAATGTATCATACCACCAATAATTTCTACTTTTTAAAAAAAAAACATTTAGCCTTGATAACAAAGCAAATTAAAAACTACCTTTCTTCACAATTTTATGATCTTGAGTTTATACAGGATTTGTTTCTTTAACATTCTCTAGGATGCTTCAGCTTACCTGTCACTGAGAAGATCTGTGCTCTCCTATGAGAACAGGTTGACCTGCTTGCTCTGCTGCTTTTCTTGTGAAAACACAGCACCCCCCAAAACACACACAAACCGCACATACAACAGTTCACCTCTAGTGTTTTCTGCCATCTATCTCTTGTATATGAAACCATAAGCATGTCTGCAAAGACACTTCATATTTTTCTCCTATGCAGTTGCCTTCCGACCTCACATTGGAAGAGTTTTTATAAGTATACAGTTTCATGAGATTCCATATCTTATTTATAATACATATCCTATATAAAGTTCTGTAAACTGACTTTATACTTCTGATGAATGTTGCTGTTATAATTTTCATTACACGAATGTAGAACACCTTGTATTTTGTTTAAAAAAATACTTTTTTTCACTATTTGTAATACAGAATTCTTGATAAGTTGTTGCTTCTATAACATGCTTGAATAACTTCCATTGATACCTGCTTCTTCATGCCAAATAACGTTCACTAAATCCGTTCCCTGTAACTCTGTGTTTTGTCCTTCCAAACCAGCTATCTCACTATATGACTCATCAGATCTATGATAAAAATTCCTAGCTAGATTAAAGGCTTCCCACCTCTCCTTAGCAGCTGGTTACAAATCACCAATCTGTTTCATTTTCTCTGTAGTGTTTCTGGCAGGGATCTCAAACTATGTGACCTCAAGAAAAACTTTGTTTTCTCAGATAGCGTGTTGATATTTTCATTCCAGATTACTAATCCTCTCCTTCACAATTATCAGATTATGCTTAATGATGCTGCAATCTCTTTTTTCACTTTGAAGTATTTTAAGGGTGAGGGCTTCATCGATATGTAGGTCAGTGGTTGAATCCTTATAGACAGGGAGATGGAGAGATTAAGTGGGAAGCAGAATGGAAAACACAGCCTGTCCAAGTCAGCTTAGTCATTGCACTTCATTACTCATTATCTTCTTCTGTTACCTGCTGCAAAGCCATCTGCTAGTGGAAGGAACTCTACTCTGTTTCTCCAAATTTGCTCAAAATCCCTTGTTTACCATTGTGTTAAAGCAGTTTCCTGGGACTACTTGTACAAGTAAAGTTAATCGTGGTCTTACATATTTGCATGAACAAGGTCAAATGTTTGCCAAGAAGATTAAGAAGTTACTGGTGGTTTCATTCTTGAATGAATAAAAACATCATACTCCTTCAAATAAAACAACATTAAAAAATTACTTTCTTCCTCCATTTTTTCCCCAGACATCGAAGTATTTTTCACTGAATATAACTGATGAAATAAAAGAGCTACAACTATTAGTCACTTCAGCAAATAATTCAGGATGTGGTTTTTTTAGATAGCCACCTGACCTGGGCCACACAGGGACAGATGGTGTTCATGTTCAAGCTTTACAGAATTGCATATTTTAACTTTGCAGTACATTGAACCAAACTGATCTTAATGTTGAAGTAATGAGTTAACTCCTAATCCAATATTTTCATTTTCTTGAATAATACTGTTTGGTATTTATAAGCTTGTTGGTCAAAAAAACAATAATGCATAATAATCTTCCCCATAAAAGTCAGCACAATAAAGCATTATTACAACAGCTATAACATTTTACTGACTTGCAGAACTCATATTTCATTAGACAACATCTTTACCACTCACAGCTATTCTAAATTTTTCATTGTTTTTACCCTTGAAACTAGTTTTTTTAATAATGAGATTTTAATATGTTTTAGTATAAAGTACCAACTTGATTTGTTGTTAACTATTTAATTTACTGTATCTGACCACCTGCAAAAAGTGGGTTTATAACAAAAATACAGTATCAATTTGTTTGAGGGTTTTTTTTTTGTTAATGACTTAGGAGGAACAGTATTATTTTTTTATTGAGACCTTTCTCTCCATAAATATTGTTAATAAATAGGTAGATAAATATGGAAAATGTAGTCAAATTTAATCTGCTTTTGTAAGAATATATATTTGCAGTGAAAGTACCAGAAACTGGGAAGCAATCAAGCACATGAGGTTAAATGTTGCACTGTAAAACAAGTTATTTAACTTTACATTCCAGATGTGTTAAAATGGGAGTTTCAAAAGGTAAATGTTGAATTTTATAATTTTGTTCTGTCCAAAGAGCATTTTTACTTGACAACCTGATTTTATCTGGCATTTTGTTGAACCAAATTAGCATCCTGTAAAAACACTGAACTTATGAACTTTCCCTAATAAGTAAACTATGGGATTTTTCCTCCTCATCATCACAAATTGCTTATTAAAAGGTATGTTTCTCAATTTTGTCTTTTTGAAATACAGTTTCTGTGACAAATTGCTTGTTTAATGTCTTCTAATGAGCAAACCGCTGTAAAAAATCTAGTTTTCAATTATAAGATTCACATTGTGCTATTTTTCATATCTGTCTTCTAGCTAAATTATCTTCTGCTGTTCAGCTCCCCAAATCAGTCCATTCTGAGTGAGAAACTGCAGTATTTCTTCTAAGGAAAATCATGTGTATTCACTTCTTATTTGTCCTGCGGGCTCCTTGTTATAGTCTTCATGACATACACCAGACTCATAAACTGTTGAAGGAACCATTTGAAGAATTTAGTTTCTAGCTAATAATGAAACATGAGTTAGTAATAGCGACGATTACAGAAGATCGTGTGAACGTCCTATAGGAGGAACATTTTAATGTAACAACACAGGTAAAAGAATGGAACAGCAAGCAGTTTCTCATTGCTCTCATTAACTAACCAGAGAGCTTAAATGCATCAAGGCAGCATCCTGTAAAATCAGGGGAACACCAAAACCTGGAATATAAAAGAGATTTCCTCAAGAGACAGTTTGGCTGTACACTAAACCACTTCCAACTGAAAGGTAAGACAGATATAACACTAATCTTCTGTTTCTACATATGTGCAGGGTTTTGGGTATTCACAAGAGTTTTTGATTCTCATCTGTGTTGACTAGTTTATATGCTATGTTTGATTTTCTGAACTTCTGTTATATTGTACTTTTTAAACACTATAAAGAAATGCAGTCCAGGGAAGCTTCCTCAATTTATTTAGAGTAACAATTTCACTGAAGTCTTTCTCTCAGCAGGTTTACATCCAGATTCCGCTTGGAGTATACAAAGTCGAGTAACCATTTCAGGTTTAGAATTTAATTTGGCTTCCTTTTGATGGGGGGAAAAGTCTATTCCAATTATTGTTCACTAAAAGCAGAGGTGAATTTGTTCCTATCTGATAAATCTGACATTTCATTAGAAGAAACCGGTAGATTGATCCATTTCTAAAAGCATACAGACATTTCACTATATCTTCATGTTAGGAAGAGAAATAGCTGAACTAAATAAAAGTTGCAAAGTGTTGACTTTTCTAAATTATAGTAGTGATCTGGGATTACATTAAACAAGACATAGGGTTCCAACTGTCAGCTTTCACTTAAGATAGTTTCAGAGATGATTAAGTAATTTAAAAATTGTAATACTAAAAATTCAGATCATCAGAGCTGTGCTGACTTAGCCAACAATGACCAAAAGCAGAGCATCCAGCACAACAGTTCAGGTTTTGAACTTACTGTTAGATTCCAAACAGCTACAGTCAGGGATCCATTGGTGTCGCAAACCTAAGGTTGTGATTTGATCATAAGATCATTATTTCTCTCTTCCCTAGATTGGAGAGTTTACCATCATTAGAATACAACTTTCATAATGAAGGTAAAAAAGCAGAAATTATTGTCATCTAGTTGGTGATTATTATCCTTTCCAAACTCGCTGAAATTTTCCTTTAGTATTAACATTTTCTGTAAATTCCTCTTTCATTTATATTTTATTTTATCCTTCCTTTGGCTGCAACCCTCTGACCACACATAAAGTTTTATAAAAATCTTTCTTTGTACTCCTATTGCCATTGCATAGTTTTCCTGCTTTCTAACATCTCAGATACCTGAACAATTTGACTGTTCCAAATGTCTGAAGACATTCTTCCTTGAAAACAAGATTCCATTATTAGATCTAATGAGCAAGAAGGAAGGAAAACCTTTTTTTACTTTTTACTTGCTCCATCTGCTCTATTCTCTTCAACTGTCTGCTTTGACAATTCTGCATTGACTAGTATGTCTGTATTTGTATTGACAACTTAATTCTCCCCTGTCCCAGACTCATTCAGTGGCTTATCCTGTTGCATCTTAGGAACAGTGGAGGCCACGTTGTTCTTAAAATATTTGACCAAAATCTCCCAATTCTTCTTGTCTACCAACACAATATTTCTTCCTTTCAGCCTTACATCTGTTCCTCACACCTAGCCACCAGACCAGCAAGAAAGAGCACCAGTTGTTGTCCTTTAACCCCGTCCCTGTTTCTCCATCATGTTCATTTTTCTTTCCCAAGCATGAAAATCTTGTGATATAGCAGATTGTTCTGTTTTTTTTTCAGCCACTGTCTTCATATCCATAATGTGAAGATATTTTGCCAGGGATTAGTCTCTAACATTACCTGTTTAGATTCTGAACAAGTAAAAATATTATGAAGACATTACCAGTTGTATTTACGGGCTTATATAAAAATTCATACAGATGGGTGAATAACAGACAAATAAGGAGAAGCAACTTGGGGGAATCAAGCTATTAAAAAGTTAAAAAGAAATAAGAATACAGAGAAAAAAAGAAAGGGATATATGTGTTTTGGATGGTATTCATTTTGTTCTCTCCTTTATTGGATTTAAAAAGTGTGTATGGTAATCTACAAACAGGATTTTTTTTTCACATATTTAAAGTCTTACATGATGCACCCAAACTCTGCTATCAAACTAAATTCTCAATAATTTTTATATTTTTGTGATGCTCAGAAGACTCCTCCTTTTTACTCCCCTATCACATCATCACCAGCACAGGCTTTTCAATGCAAAGTTTCCTATGTGTTCTATCACAGTAGGCTTCTTCAGGCATTTTAGGTTCGCAGTGTTGAGAGAAAAGCAAGATCGCCAGCAGCAGGTAGTAGCAGTGTGCCACTTCTTCAGGTGATCTGTTAAACTTGAAAGGTACTACCTTCAAAACACCCAAGTTCCCCAAGCAAACTGTTATTCCACCTCTTCTCTGTTCATGAAATTAGTTTTTTCTCTTCTTTTCACCAAAGTATTGTTAGGAGGATGAGGACAATGTTTATACATGATAGTAAGTGACTAACTCCAACTTCCAGAAGAAGTCCTGCTTCCACTAGCCATCACATGCACTCTCTCTTTTTCTAAAGAATTATAAAAATATGGATAAATATTTTCTTTATGTGTACACAGATTAACTTTATCTAGAAAGATATATTTATATATGCTTACATATAAGTATATGTTAGATAAAAATATATATAACCATGCATATAAAGTGTAGGTATATAATGTATAAAACTTCCTTTAATAAGAGCTAAGGAAATGAATAATTAAAGTTTAAAAGTGAGTAGAAAGGAATTAAATAAAAGGGAGGGTCATGGCTCCCTACTCTACAAGGCCTAACATTTCAGCGTGGGGTTCACGATGGTGGAGAGCACCAAAAAAGGGGGTTGGGGGGAAAAACCATGTTGGAACATTTCCAGCGGCTATGGACCTGCCCGAGGTAGCCACCAAGGGGCTGTGTGCAACATCCACACTGTGCAGCACAGAGATCATCTCACAGCTACCTGCAAGACTGTTACAGGTTGCAGGCTGATGCTAGGTATGTGTCCTTATCTTTAGATCAGGGGCATTATACGAAAGTTTCAAGAAGCTCTGGCTGACTGAGTGAGGAGGGAGAAGGCAGAAGATTGCTTTGATCTGTTCATATCCCCGCCCAGGCCTGCTGCAGCCAAGAAAAGGAGAATGCGCAATGGAGTGACAGCACATTTGAAGGGGAAAGGAAAAAGGCTGGAGAAGCCTGATCAGTGTCAAACACACCTGTAACCCTGTAGATAAATTTACTTTGTGTATGAGTTGCATTGATTCTCCATAGTTGTATATCTTTGTAAGGAAACAATGCAAGTGCCTTATTCTCCATCTGGCCCCGCCCCTGCCAGCCAGGAGAAAGTCAAGGGCAGGTGGGATGGGACCATGGTTGGTGGTGAGGAGATGCAGTCCCAGGCATGAGGCTGTCCCCTCACAGGCAGGAATGATTGAGGGCATGTGTTGGGTGAGAACAGTGAGTTTATGCCTCCCACAGCACTTGAGCAAATCTCCAGGACTCACAGCCCAATTTGCCTGGCATTATTGAACCGGGCTGGGCCCCCACCTCACCTCAGCCCTGTTGAACTGGCGGGCTGTCAACCCCTGCTGCCCCCAGATATGGAGTCCTACAGCATCTGCCTGAGGCTGTCAGAGCTCAAGCAGGGAGGAAGGGACTTTGCAGGGCTGCTGAGGGAGGGGAGGCCCCCACGCACAGTGTTGGATTTGAGTAGCCCCTGTAGTAGGACATGGAGGCAAGTATCTGCCCATGCAGGGTTTGAGTTGACTAGAACTTGGAGAGAGGGCTAGAGCTGAGTTGGAGAGTGAGCAAGGGAGAGGGTCAAATTGGAGCCCAAGAAGGACACAGAGCCAAGGTGGCATTCTGAGCAAGGATGGTAGTTCCAGTGCCACCCAAGCAGGGCCTGAGCAAAACTGGAGCTTAAGAAGAGGATGGAGCTGAGTAAGAGCATGAGCAGGGCACAGAATGAAGATGGAGTCGAATCAGTAGATGATGGAGTAGAGGCAACATTCTGAGCAGGGGTTGTGCTGCTGTGGCAGCATGACCAAAGGCGAGAGCCAAGTTGGAGGTGGAGAAAGGGAAGCAAGTGATTATGAGCCTAAGTGGGGGCTACAGTTGAGTTGGAGCCTGAGCAGGCACCAGATCTGAGCAGGGGCCAGAGCGGTGAAAGATTGCCTGAGCATGACCTGGAGATGAGATGGAGCCCAAGGAGGAGGCAGAGAATGCCTGAGGTGGCATTCTTAGCTGGGGCAGTATTACCGTGGCAGTCCCAGAAGGGGATGGAGCCAAGATGGCATTTTGAGCAGGGGCACTAGAGCTGTGGCTGCCAGGTCCTGATGTCAAGTTGGAACTAGACCAGGGGCTGGAATTTGTAGCAGCCAGCAGCTGTATCAGAGCAGAGTAAGAGCTTGAGCAGGGGCTGGATCCGAACTGGAGTTTGAGCAGGCTCCAGATCATAGAAGTATACAAGGTGTTACCATATTCCCGGTAGGAAGGGTATAGTTTACACCCATATGTACCTAGATGCAGCCCAGATGCAACCATACATGCTGGCATACAGGACGTAGAGTAGTCTGGTAGGACAGATGTCATTCGCTGGTCCAGGCAAATAGCACAGGAGGCTTCCCCATCTTGGTGTGTGAACACAAAGTGTTGGCTGTGCTCCTGGGTAAAAAAACCAAAACAAAACAAAAGTAAAAAAACCCGTATTATTTGGTATATTTAGATTTAGTATATAAGTAGCTCCATAATGAGTTAAGATCCTCAACATTGTTGTGTATGTCTATTTTATTCAAAACTTCTGGGTTGAGATTTTTCTCCTTTTAAGCGGTCTGAAGTTATTCTAAAGCAGTAAAATGTATAGGTAATGTATACCTATAAGCCTGCTACCTATATATACCTACTGTATACACCATTAGGTCATCTTGAACTTCTTTAGAGTAGACTTATGTAGCTTAACTAAAGTTATTTTAAAACATTACACGAGTATCCAAATATATTTTTATATGAACTTTTTTATTATCTACTCCCTGCTAGATATATTCCTTTTGGCTTCCTGAAGTTTGAAACCCTAACCCAGCAGCAGCATACTATCCTATGATTACTTTCATTTATTTGACTTCTTTTCAATTATTTTAATGTTTTGTTGGATTTAATTTTATGCATCCTTGTTCAGTCCATAAAATTAAAACATTAATAACTGTCTCTGAATGTTTAACCATATGAACTCTTTTTTAAATGAAGCTGTTCATTAAGCCAAGTTATTTGCATATTGCATGGCATGCTACTGTGAAAGAGAAAGACTCAGTCATATATGATAGTGCTCATCCTATTATGCCTGAGACTTGTGTCAGCACTTCATTTGAAAATTCTATTTTTACTAGTTTATAGCTCAGCTGTATAATCTTTCTGTGGGCTGAAACTTGACAAAGAATATCTCCACTTCAGAGTCCATTTGAGCACCCAATTTCAGATAAAATCAGGTTTACAATTGCCATAAACTTTTTGAGCACACACGACACATCAGGTTGCATTCTTGTCAGCTCTCATAAGCTAAGCAGGGTTGGGTCTTTGAATAAAATCCAAGCACCAGAAGAATAATATTGGCAGTTCAAGAAGCATAGATCCTTTCAAGTTGGTAGTAAGTGTACACTGGCTTGATACCTACAGGCTAGCTACTGCTATACCTGACACTTCTGGATTTAGAAATATCTATATATTACCTACCATTGATGATAAATCAAGATGCTTGTTACTTCTAAGATCACATTGTGGCAAAATAATGAATTATACTGTTAAATATTTTGCATACAAGTAAAAAATATATTTATATATTTATATACACATATAATATGTAATTACAGATTGTTAAATTCAGATCACTATAGATTAAAGTTCTGTTTGAAGTTTTATTTTCATATAAAAACTTGGTTATGACTCTAAAAACCACGTTCTCAACATAAACTAAAAATTTATTACCTCAGAAATCTTAGCCTTTGCATCAATCATCACCTTTCAATCAAGTTCATTGATCAACAGGTTCATCCAACGTAGCACTCCAAAAACTGGATAACTATTTATCTGTTCTTTGTATCTGTATTACACAAGGTGCATTGCAAACATGGAAAGACAGAAATTATACTTTCAGGAGAACAAAATCTATGCACAAATTTGCAGTTTTTGTAGGAAAATGATTTAACTATAAATTTGTATTTGAGTGTGGAATTAAGATAAAAGTTTAAAGCAGTGACGGAGAACTGATAAAAAAGTATAAAACTTGTGGACAAATATATTACAGAGTATGTCTCATACTCGCAAGTTTTACAGGTCTAATCTACAGTTGAAACTGGTTGAAACAGGATGACGTGATTCCTTCTTTAGGGTTAAATCTGACAATCCCAGTCATAATTTAAATAGTAATATCTATCCTTAGCCGTAAAGCATGTCAGTTTTTAAGGAAGTGACTCTGAAGTGAATCTCAAGTAAATTTCACTGAAGTCCCTGAAGAATTACAATAGTGAGTAACCATTTTCTATACACAATCTCCATATAATTTATTTTGAATGCATTTATACTGCCCACCCCATCCTTCCCCTATGCCTTGTCCTGAGCCATGCTTTTTCTAATCCCATCTCATATGAAAGTGATTTCATACCTTTGTTCATTCTTATTACCCTTTTCTGGACTTCCTCTCATTCTACCACACATGTACTGCACTCAGTGTTCAAGAAATGGGTGCACCTTCAGTGTATATGGATTTAGGCAAAGTGGCATAGTTACGTTTTCCATTTTCTTTGTTTCCTAATAATTCCTAATATTCTCTTTTTGGTTTCTGACTTTAGTGCAAATTGACATTTTTTCATGAAACTATCCATGAAGATATTTGGAGTCACAACATTGAATTTAGAGCTCATCGTTGTGTTTATGTAGATGCAGTTGTTCCTCCCTCTCCCTCTATATAGCTTATTTCACAGTCGCAAACATTAAAATGGCAGATCAGGTTCATCACCATCACTTAGTACTAAAGAGATACTTTTGCAACACTTTCTAATTACTGTTGTGATTTTATTGCCTAGAATAATTGTTATAATTTTCAAATGTTATCATTTCACTATTCATAACCCCTTTCAAATTGCTAAGGAAGATTTGGCATAGTAAAGAAATATGAATGATCCATCACTGATAATCCAGGACTCATTAGTAACCTGAGCCTGCCTTGTGTTACGCAACTTTTTTACCTGTGTTTGAATTGGTTATTAATTCAGCAGTTGATCTTTGCTTCTGTTAATTTAGTTTAGCCAAGAGATTTAGGGAGACATCATGTAAAAAGAAATTTTTAATATCCTAATTCCTAAAAAGAGCCAGGTCACTTTTATTCCATTCTGCATATGTGAGTTCAGGGAAGTCTAATAAAATTTCACAAATGTGACTTCTTTCTTGCAAAAGCAATGTTGACTGTACATGCATTGTATCATATTTGTCCGTATGTCTTGTACCTCTGTTTCATTATATTTTCTTCCAATTTATCCACTAGATAAATCAGATTTTCTGGTCTAATGCTCTTCAGTAGACTTTATTCTCCCTCAACATAAAAAACAAGTCACACTGCATCTACAATTCTCCGTTCTTCTGGTCCTGAGGTTGATTTGAAAGCAACAGAAACCACAAAATCTTAACAGGTCAAGGAAAATTTTATTAGTTTTGTGCATAAAACAGTTTATCAGATTCACTCCCACTAAAAATATTGATGGGAACTTCCCTAAAGCACACTAGTAATGACTACCAAATTATTCTTTCTCCTTTTTCTGTTTTCACCTTGCTTTCCAACAGTAGTGCTTTCATTTCTTGACCATTTGTTGATCCCGTCAATTCTGTAAAGGTCAATGCATTTGGAAAAGAAGTTTTATTCCTAGAGTTTTGTGTTTTTTTCTTTTAGCAAGTTTTTCCTTGCCTTGTTAAAGAATTGCTGTGTTAAAGTTTTAGCTTCCTGGTATGCCCTTTAGTTTCTTTCAGTTGTACACATATCTTATAAAAAGACCTTTTATTTCTAATATCTTTCTTTACTCTTCTGTTAAAGATTCAAGCCTTGCCTCTACATCCTTTCCACTCTTCTGCGCACCTCTCCTGTTGCAGCTTTTGTGCAGGTTATACATTTATTCTGAAAATTCCCTGTTACATCTTTCAATGCTTGTGCTGCAACGACTATGCCTGCCTTTTGGACAGATATTTTAACCAGCTGCTTCATTTCCCTCTCTGAAGTGAAATATTGTTGTAGTGGATTCTTTCCTTTCCTACACCTTCTGGTCACTTCTAGAGAGAAGTAATGTCATCCCACACACTGCTTAGGTGCTTTCCTTTTGGCCTGTTGCTCTAAGAAGCTGTATACATGTAAGAAGCCAGTATACATGGCAATGACCAAATCTCTTGCTATCAGTGTAGATTCTGCTTTTGTGAGTTCTCTCCACTACACTCATTGCTACGATCCTAATAGGGTGACTAGTAACTGTATATACTATTGCATTACAGCTGTTACACTCTAAGTTATCCCTAGATCTTCAAACTCCTATAAACATGATGGTGTTTGTTGATATACTTCAAGTATTTGTTGTATTTCACTCAATGTTTTCTTCATTTCTTCATCTTTTGGAACCACTCCTCCATGGCATGGTTTACTTCCGTATTTCTAAGTGCTTTACTCCCCATTACTAAGTGATTCCATAGATTATAGTGTATTTTTCACCAATTTTTGCACATGCCCAATGTAGTGACAGCCTTATCTAAAACCAGGCTTTTCAGTACATTCCTTTCATTTCTGGATTCTGATATTTGTACAGAAGCATATGTACATTTGATCTTTGTTCTTACTTTCATTTCATTATGACTGTTGTTTGGTGTTTCCTATGAGAAATTTGTTGATTTCTGCCCTATCTTTTCTTGCTGTAGATAATATTGAATTTTTAAACTAATGTACTCCTGGAGAATGAAGCACTTGATAACTTTCAAAGAGTTTTTCATTATTTGATTCAAAGGATTCCTGATTTGACATGCCAAAAGCCTTATTCCATTTTAGTTCTCTCTGTTTCTCTCTGTTTTTTCTCCCGCATATTTTTCTCAATCATGGACCAACATTTTGTCTGCTCCAGTTTCAGATGAAGGATTGAATGATACAGCCATCTGTAAGAAAGGGCCTCTTTCTCCAGTCAGCTATTTATACAAACTCAAATACTATTTTTTTCTGAAATGTTCATCAAAATCAGCACATCACTGCAAAAGATACGTCTCCATCAGAAGATCCTAATTTGCTGAAGAACTACTTACCAGAAAAATTTCTGATAAGCTACAGAGGTATTATCACATCCTCAGGTATGAGTGTAAGAAGAGACAAAGCAAAGTCACAGAAAAATGCAGAAAGTTTGATAATCTTTATGTGCAAAAAAGAGTGATTGTTGTAGCTGAACAACTTTGGTCACAAAGGTATCCAAGTCCACCTTTTCATAAGTACTCTAAATATTAGTCTGGCTCATGGAGCTGCCCAAGCTGTCGGACTAGTGACACAAGAAAAAATACTTGACATAGAATTGGGAATAACATTACAAATACCAGATACTTTTCAAATCTAACAATATGGCATATGCTGCTTTTTGTAGACCAGTATTTTTTTTCCCTAGATTACAACTCCTCTAGAAAGATTCAGTTTTCAATTCTAAAACCATTTAAAATGGTTCAAGACTTATTATTTCTTTAGAAAAATTGAGGCCAAATTAATGACCATGGACATAAGAAAATGCTCAGAGGAAGTATGCATTAAAGTGTTTCCATCAGCCAGAGACAAAATTGTCTTGAACCCCTGTAGAGTTTGAGTTTGCTTCTAAGTACACTTTTACAAAGTGTACTTTAACAAACCCTTCACAAAGGTTTCCAGTAAACTTGCAGACAGGCTACAAAATTTAAGGACTCCATATGGAAGTAAAGCCTGCCGAGTCCTTGAGCACCACCTGGTCTTAATGTCTGACTATTTAACATAACCTGATTAACCTTGCTGCTGTTTTGACACTGTCAAATTAGAAACCTGCAAACCCACAGATCTCAGAAGTTCATAACAGAGGCCTCCAAATTACAAGCACAGGATGATACCAGAGTTCCCAGTGGTATAAATACAAATCACAAAACCCTGTCACTAATAGCTGCAACACAGGGTAGTATTGGTTTTAGAGAACAAGTGGAAATTGCAAAGAACGGCATAACAAACTTATTGATGCTGAATGTGATTGACAGCATCAACAGAGACATCTTTGGGATGCAGCTGGAGGGGAGGAGGAAGAAGGAGAGGGGAAGGAAAAGGAAGGAGGAAAGGAAGAAGAGGAGGAGGAGACTGAAGTTATAATTCACAACGGTAGGGCTCATTTCTGGAATCTGCAATATATTTCTGAGAATCCTCTGAGGCTTTACGAAAATTTAATGTAAGGCACTTGGAACTGCTGGTGGTGGCATGCAGAGTTTCATCCTCTACATTCCTTTGCAGTCAGAATATGCAACAAAGAAAGCAGATTTTTGTTGGATTTCTGGCTTTGGTATTCATTGAACAAAATATGCATGGAAGTATGGAAGTCAGAGGGGCTCCATGGAAACAGAGTTGAACCTGCATTTTTTGAACTGCAGTATCAAAATTCATGCTGGCACAGATATCTGGAATAAAAACTTTCAAAATTCTTATGATGTTTTTATTAATAAATCTATACAGGTTGAAAAGCTTATTAACATACTAGAAAATGAGCATAGTTGTTCCTGTCTCAATTTTCAAACTATAATTAATTTACTTCTGGCTAGTCTTACACTGATGGATCTAAAAAGCAAGTTTTTTCCAAAATGGAATTATCTACTTGAAAGGGAGTATTGTCAAGACAATACTCAAAGCTTTAGAAAATCCTTCCTATACTGTTATTTTTAGGATTAAGGAAGAAAAATTTAAGTAACTTCAGAGTTCGTGCAATCATTTAGTGGCAGAGGGGAGAAGCAAATTTTGGTCTCTAATGATTAACCATAGCTTTCCTGAGTAACAGTGTATGGATCAACACTGAAAAGTAGTTGTATTATATCTGCTATTATTTATTGTATTATAAATCTGAGCCCTGATAACCAGACTGCTCTTAGTCTATTCCACTTTCAGCATGAAAATCATTCTCTAAGACCAGCTTTAACATCTTTAAAAACTACTCATAGTATGAACTCCATAATCTAATGTGTTTGATACTTTGCAACTAGATGGACTAAATCTGCATATGATCAGTTACCACAGTTTCTACTAATGAGCAGTAACTTGCTAAACTGTGGTAACTCACTCACTTTCAGCATATGCTTACACGCTAAGAAAATATTCAGAACTACCCTGAGCCTTTTCTAGGTAAGTTTTCCAGACTGCCACCCATCTGCTGCTACCAAAAATATCAACTCAGTGATACATTTGATTAAATGGATATGTGCTGCCGCCATTTCATTTGAAGTTTTGGTGAAAACAACAGATAACAGCTTTATACTTCTGTAACACTCCAGATGGTGATAATTATTTTCTAAGCATCCTACGATTGCAGGTAGAAGTATGTTGACAAAACACATCACTGAAATTGTAACACCACTTGACATTCAAAGTTAAAGCAAACGTTTGTACCGGCTTTTAATATTTATTACTGCCATATACTCTTTGTTGGTTGGAAGGGAGGACACTATCAAGACTTTTTTTCTACTGTCACTGACATATCAACACCAAAAGATGTTCAGTGAAATCTAAGACAGTCTTTTGTTCAAATATGAATGACATGGCCTGCAATTTCCTTTGTTGTGAGCAACTGGACAATCGGTCACAAATTCTACTCAAGAAGGTAGTTACAGAATAGAGTTTTGTTCCTACACACCATGCCAGCGCCTTGACTTAGGTTGGGTAATTGCCTGTAGCCTGCTGACCTGAGGAGTTATTCAAGATTTGATGGATCCTATGAAAAATATAGCATGAATGCAGCATAGCATTTAAGAATGGATCCAACTCTATTGAAAACACATTTTTGAGTTTCGTAATAGGATCATGAAAAGAACCTGTCCTAATATTTCAACAGCAGTTTAGTTCCAGGTTCTGCAGATCTTTCAGGAGGTTTTGATTAAGCTCTGTGTCTCACTTCTGCTAATGCATATCCACATTCTCAATTTGTCTGCACATGTTTGAAGTGAGCAGCAATGTGGTTTGCATTTAAGTTACTCTAACAGATTTTTGTAATAATTTAAAGGAAGCAGCATGCAGCTGATGAAGGTCAGATATACTCAATGTTTCTAAAAACAGTCCTTTGTACACTAATTAACAGTGGGTTAAGTTTCTTATTTGTTGCATTTATCATTTCAAATAAAATTTACACTTCTTTATACTGATTCTTTCATATTATATTAAGGTTAAAGAGTATATTTTTTTAAAATCTTGGTTACTTTGGAACTCTTTACAAATAGTCTGCTCCGCTCTCTCAACTTCCAATCTGTTGGTGAAGCCTCTTCATGCCCAGTAACTGAACACAGTCTTCCAGCTCGAAGGCTCTTCTCAGTGGCTCTGGTATAGCAAATTCCTCTAAATGTGAGTGTTACTAACCCTCTCCTATTTACACAGATATTCCATTCTTCTTAAAGGCTAAAACATGCACTTATATTGGAAATGTACAGCCTACAAGTCTGTCAGTGCTGGCAGGCCAACAGCAACAGGTTCAACCTTTTTGGTGTCAAACCTACAATACACAACATCTGTTTGTCCAGTATTTCCAAATTTCTACAGCTTGGGCTGCCAGACTTCCCCAAACACAGTAGATCATTGCCAGAACTGGTAGGGCAGTAGATTACTACTCAAATTGGCTGTTTAGTTTCTCAAAGCCACAGCTTACTACTCAGATCAGTGAAGCTGGCAGGTCTTGTTGCCTTTGTTGGCGTGGCGACCTGGTTCAGGAACGGCACGGCGACCTACCCCCCGGCCGCTCGGGCCATCAGCTCGCAGACACCAATGTGGTGGACAGCAAATGGCGTTTATTGATGGG
>Ga0065711_1003641_pt1 | contig 40551 bp, 32 predicted proteins | sample Hoacrofraction12_FD_59098 | JGI IMG/M metagenome (GOLD analysis project Ga0065711, IMG submission 59098) | Hoatzin crop microbial communities from Cojedes, Venezuela - Epithelial fraction 12 v2 (version 2) | ecosystem: Host-associated > Birds > Digestive system > Esophagus > Crop | place... | reverse complement strand
CGCCTGCACCGCCCCGCCCCGGTACCTGCCCGGGCGCCGCGGCGGAGGGGCCACCTCAGCGCCGTGGGTCCGGCCTGTTCCCCCCGCCGCAGGGCCCAGCCCGCCCCGCAGCCCTCGGGCTCCCTCCCCAGCACCGCTGCTTTTTTCGTTTCTCGAACTTCGTCGCCCGCCCGTCTCCCCCGGTAAACGGCCCTGCGGAGGCCGCGCGGGCCGGGGCGGGCTGGCCGGGGCTCAGCACGACAGAGACCCGCTCGGTTCCGCGCTGGCACCTCACGCCCGGCGAGAGGGAAAGGCCGGGAGTGTCACCATCACCGCCCTGGGGGACGGGGGCAAGCCCGGCGCTGCCTACGAGGCTGCGAAATCAACGCCAGCTCGGATGCATCCGTTTCTGTCCCCGCTGCTTCAGCGCCGTGTTTGCTGGCACTGTAAGCAGAAATCTTGGAAAAAAACAAAACAACAAAAAAAAACCCATAAAGGCAGCAAAGCCACAACTCCTGGGGACAGAGAAGTCCAGCTTATCGAGGGGTGAGACTGGATTGTTAAGACATTTGGCCTGCAGGTGAGAACCCTGCTTAACTTGTAGCTAAAGTACCTACCCATTGGTGCGCACCAGTGCATCTGTTTTCTGGGATTAACTGAAGAGTATAAACACCTACATGTTAGGCTACTCCTCACCTGGTCTTGAATAGTTGCTGCTTACCTGATGATGGCACCTGCACCAGCTCAGGTTTGGTTGTGAGGGGTATAAGCAGCTGTCCCTCATTTAAAGCTGTGATCCACATGGTGGTAATAGCCCACTTTTGAAATTCACTCAAGCTTTCCAGAGAAGCCCAAGCTGGCAGCCATGGATCTGATCACAACCAGTTTCACATGAAGTTTTTTGGGGCCCAGGGCCCAGTACCCAGTGCCTGAACATTGAGAGTCCCTTTAGCCAGACTAAATACAGGTGGAGGGGTTGGGCTGGCAACAGAGCATGCTCTTCCCTGTGCTTGGATGTTGAACCAGTACGCAACAGGAATGAAGGAGCTGTGAGGACTGAAGGAAAGGAGAACGTAGTGTCTAACTTGGTGATTGGGGTGCTCAGCTAGGAGATGTGCTCCCAGGATAGTTTTTATCCTGGTGATGCACATGATAGGGAGCAGAATTTAGACCCTCATTCAGTCTCCTGCAGGTTAAATGCTAGGATGATGTCTTCTAGCTCCTTGACTTTGAATTCTGGCTGCTCTCTGGCCTGACAGCAATGGAGTACCCTATCTTCTTTCTCCCCAAGCCTCAGCATGCCTTAGTGCCTCACTGAAGCACGCACTGAATGGGGTGAAACTCACTGGGGTTGAGGAAGGCCTATAACGGCTCCTTGCTTGTTGGCCGAGCACTCTAAATAAAGAGAAAAGACAGGTAACTTCCTCCTTGTGCTCTGCAAGCAAGTTTCATGCATAAGATCTGTTTTTTCCTATTGATTTCCAGTCAGTCCAGAAAGACTGATGTGTCAGGTGGAAAGGATCTCCTAGAAGCCTTTTGTCATGCCTATTTCTTTCCTTTGACTTCTTATGTAATGTGGATTTTTATTCTAAAGTTACCTTCCCTGTTCAAGGGACTAGGGGCTAGGTGGAAGTGAAGCAATAGCTGTATAAATTACCTCATTTAAGTCACACCAGGTCGATATCTATTTACAGCTAATTTTGTTTTTGAGAACCATGAAGTATGTTAATGGTATCCTATCTGACCCATTAGACTATTACTTTAAAAGCAACCATTTTAAGTCAAATAGAAATTGTTGCCAGTAGTACTGAGGTAAGCCCAACTCTTGCAAACACTGACATCCAAATGTTTATTTACAAGGTTAATTGTGTTGCAAGTCATTGAGCAGACTCATACGAGATAAAGCATAGAGGAAGAACCCTGCAAGCTGAAAGACTTTCTCAAAAGTGAGAAAGCTGAAAAAGTTACCAAGAAATCAGAACTACATATCGTGAAGTGAACAATCAACTGCTTTTTTGCTCTGGGAAGAAGAGAAACAGGAGCACGGGTATGAAAAAAGCCCCTGTATCTTCATGTTTGCAGATGCCTGGTCACTTAAACAAAGCACAGAAAGGTTTAGATGTCACAGAAGGAGACTCCGTCAGTAAATTGGGCTGCTGCTTTCCCTAAGGGTGTACTTTATAATTCAGCTAAACTGCTTGTGGAGCAATCCAAAGTCCTAAATGTGGCAGTCCTGCTCCTAATGCTTCCTCTGTTGGAGCAAAATTTAGAGAAAATGAAACATTTTTTCATAGCTAGTTTAGTTGCTTGAACAGGCTTTCTGAGAACCAGTGCTGGGCAGAAGAGGAAGAAGCAGAGAGCAGCTGTAGCACCAGTGAGAGGAGAAGGGGACTGCTCCGGGACTGCAGCAGGCAGTCACCGATTTGACTTCACCGTCTTGTGAAATTCACCTTCATAGCACAAGCTCAGAAGAGAGTGTACCTTAAATCTGCTCTTCTTGTGGATACTCTTCTACTTTGCATGGCACAAAGGAGCTGTTAGAGAAAGAAAAATTCTGTTACTTCAGGGTTAGGACACACCATCAGGCAGAGGGAAGACCTCACTGCTAGTGCTTGCTTGAAGAACTGGTACTAGCCACTGGAACATGGCATTAAACCAAGGTCTCCCTATTCCCCCAGTGTCCCCAATCCCAGACTTCAGTGCTGGGAAGAAATACATGCTGAGCTCTCAACATGTTAGGCCTGACAGCATGTGCAGCGTGCGTCTGCATTACAGCGTAGTCTCAGCAGGAGTGCTGGGTCTGTGCTGGTGTTCCACCAGGTAGACCTGGTGTCTTTGCAGGACACTGCAAGGTGCTGTGCAGGCAAACCGTCTTCCAGCAGGCAGTCCACATTAAAATATATTTCTAAGAGTTATTAAAATATTGAATTATTCCACAAAACTGGCAATATTTCATTAAAAGAGCAATGTTGTTTCTGGTTCTAAAGCTGATTCTTCCTCTATTAGAAGACTCAAAATGTCAGTTTACCATTATGTCCAATGTACATAACGCTACCCAATTTTTTAGTTATCATTAGTTTGCTGACACAGGAACATGTACAACTCAACTTTTGCAAAGCCACGAATCAGAAGGCAACAAAAAAATTCTCAACCGTAGATACATGAAATTAGTAATGTTCACTACAGAAATAATTTGTTATGACTTTGGAACAAAAAATATTAATTTTGGGTAAAACCTTTGTAGTGGTGAGCTAAGACTCCATCTATTCAAACTCCAATATGGGCAGAATGTGACTTAAATATTATTTCCAATCTGAGTGCAGTCTACCAAGAATGCTATTGCAACTCATTCATTCATTCTTTTATTGATGGTTATAAATCTAAATTGCTATCACGTTTGACACTAACCTGCAAACAAATGATTGCTCCTTGCTTCTCCCTCAGAGCATGTCATTATGTATCAGTTCAGGGGATGAAATTCTGAATCAGAAGGAATTTGAAATAAATCTACATTTTTGTCAATTAGCTGCTTTCTGTCACCTACTATTGGTGGAAAATTCTAGTGAGGGACCACCAGGTTTTTTTACAGGTAAAAAGGGTAGAGAGCAGCCATAAGAAGACATGGAAATTCCCATGGCACAAGCTTTACCAAAATGCCAAGCATGCCATTGGAATAGCATGAATGAGAACAGCATTCCTCCTTGCAGCTCAGAAGTTTCTGTTTGATGGGAACAGGAACTCAACCTCTGTGGTTGTTTTGAGGCTGCCCTCCTATGTTCAAGTGGATTGACTTTCACTTTTCCACCTTTTTTCAATTGAGTAACATTTTCCCCAAATCAATTCAAGCTAAAGGTCATGCTAACCCTGCACTTCCCTTAGGAAATATTCAACTTGTTTATTTCTTAGACTTAATGTTTTGCTTTAGAAATATAATTTAATTTGTGTACCTTGGAGAGATAGGGGCATGACATTGTCTCTTCTTGTCCCATGCATCTACAACACATGATGTGTAGATGTGTTGGCTGCTTTTTAACGGAAGAGTCATTTGTGGAAGAAAAACTTCTGTAGCTTGACAGCTAAAAGCTTAGGTAGGAGGTGTGAATCATTGCCTGAAAGCTGGGAGACACTTTGTTCACATGAATTGCATGGGGTAAAGTGAGGACAGTGAAAGGTTTCTAAACAGCCAGAACTGTAGCAATCTCAGAAAGGAAAAGTGGGGAAGCTGGGTGAGAGAAGGTTGGAGTCACGGAAAGGGAGAGGGCATATTTTCAATCATGCCAAATATACCTAGTTTTCTAACTTTGAAGGCATTCCAGTTTTGCTGCATAGACATAAATCGACAGGTTATGTCAAGGAAAATAAACTGACAGATAAGTAAATAATCTGCTATGGCTATGGACGTGGTAGGTGATGCAAAAATATGAAGTGAAGAGAGGAAAGTGATCTAGAATTTACACATCAAAGGATTGCACTCGATTGCTTGCTGTCAAATACCCAAATTAAAGACCATTGTTTTTAAAGGAGAGGTCACACAGTATCACAGAAACATCAGAAATAGGGAACACAGAAAAGGAAATGCAAAGGAGTTGTCCTTTCAGAATGGAAACCGTCTTTGTTTATACATAACCAATACACAGCAGCCTGACTTACTTATAGTGAATAAATGTCTTTGCTGAAGTTTTCCACCAAGGTTAATGAAACATTATGAAAGTTAGTCAAGGAGAAAAATTTTGTATCCATTCAAGTGTGTATGAATTTCACAGTATTTTTGTGTCTGTCACTTCAGATTATACTCATTGATGTTTATTTGTTTTTCAGATAAGAAAATGGTCTGATCAAATGGCTGCCTTTCACCAGCTCTATTAGCTAAATTCATCGATAAGGACTTGGTTTGCTGTTAAAATTACTATATCCTAACCTGGAGACTCATATATCATTTTCTGTTCTGGCAGTGAACTAATTACCGTATGGGGTATGTCATTTTAATGCTGGCATAAGCAAGGCAAATTAAAAATAAAGTGTCAAAATTTATCTCCTGTGCCATATTGAAAGGTTTACTTTGAATCCATAGTGCAAAGCACAGCGCAAAATCACATAGTACTTTTGTACTATGGATTTTCTGTGTGTCTAGATCCACTCTGCAGAGCAGATCAGATGCTAAGCTTGGACAAATTGACAAAACCATTGATTTCTATTCATAGTTTTCCATTAATCAAGGTCTGTAGTATTTTAATATGCCACATATCTTCTTTACAATTAGTTTGGGGAAATACAAGATTGGAAATACTGGAGCAGCTACTAACCTCTGAATAGCACCACTGCTGATCTGAATTTATGACTCCATAAGGGCCTATCACAACAATAAAACTACTAAATGTTGATGTGTTAATTGAGGACTGGGTTACCAGGAGCTTCAGCTGCTTGGTTATAGCTGCGTTTTTAATATTGGATCAGATGCCGTCAGCTTCTACAGAGGAAAATATGTTACAGTGGCAGGAGTAGTCATTCAGAAAAATTACATTTAGGCATTCTATAAACTTGTGCCTGAAATACTAATTTCAGACAACTGTTCCACAGTTTATTACCATTTTCATTACTGTGTGAGTGGTTTACATACTGGTGTGAGGTGCACAATATTATTTGGTAGTAAGATTAATGTTTTTAGCATTAGCTTAATTACTGTTGTAGCCATGTAAGGCAGAAGATGTCTGCATTTAGCTTTAGTTCAATTACAGTGCAGCTCCATTTATTTTCAATTCTTACTGAATCATTTTTAGAAACTGGCATTTTGAGAGGAACTTTTTATTCATTGGAATCCAAACCGGTTCCTTAATACTGCCAGTTCAAAACTACATTTTGTTAGGAAAGGCTTTCTCAAGAGAAGAGCGTGCAACAATGCAATCAGTGAACTGTAGTAAATAATAATGTGCATGTCTTTATCCTACCAGATTTGCTAAATGGACAGTATAGCTGGTTAAAATGAGAGGATCTATTCCTCGCTACGCCAGCGAGAATTAACCCCTAGCCTAAAGAAGGCAGACTCACAACCTTACTATGTGATTCTGAGTCAACAGGCAAATGTCCCATATACTCTTTGTTCTCCATGGGTCAGCCAGGAATCTTTTACTTCACTGCTCCCACCCTTTCCAAAGCTTTTATTTACATCCTGGTGAGAAAAATGAGTGTTTCTAGTGTCTTGAGAAGTCTGTAGGATGGAATTTTGATTTTCTGGACCTGTCAGAAATGCTGAATCTTTAAAAATGAGTGCATGATATTCCTTTTCTTATATACTTTCATCACTTTAATACAGGTTATATATGCTTTCAGATATAAATGGTCATGATCCTAATTTATAGAAACATAACTCAGATCTCACTTGCCACAAAGTTTCCATTTTATTACTGAGAAGTATATTATTTTGTAATTAAGATATCATACTGTTAGAAACATGAGCCCTAATCAAGCAGCTTACTCAGCACAAGGAATCTATATGAAACCATTGGCTGTATCTGTGCTCTCCTGCTACATGGCATGTGGCAGCACGCTGCAGGTCACATTCCTGAAATGTTTACATTGCTTAGTTTGAGACTTTTTCTGGGCCATGCTCTTGGAAAAACTTGGGGCAAATGCCAAGAATAAATAACCCCTACAATGCTCTTACATAGTCCAGGCAAACCACATCACTGCTGTGCCCAAAGTACTCTAGCACAGGCTCCCCAAAGCCATTTTCAATGGCTGTTCTGAGGTAGAGACAGCTGAGTGGACCACCTGGAGAAAACTGAATCAGAGTACATGAAACAAAACTAAAATGCAGAAAAACATTGTGGTCGTCTTGGCAAGAGGTGGATGAGGTGTAGCTGTGAGGTATTTCGGAGGAACTTGGCACCTTGTGCATGATCTCAAGAGAAGATAGAGGAGAACAGAGGGGAGCAGGAGGAAGAAGGGAAGGGGTGGAGGGCAAAAAGAGTTCTATCCCTGAAGATATCTCCAGAGAAGGTGATGATGATGAACTGTCCTGTATCTCTATGTAACCTTAGGCCTAACCTCATCATCTTGGATGAACAGATGAGGAACTCGTTATTCAGGGCGACAGCACCAACCCTGGCAAATCCTGCTTCTTCCACAACAACCCACATCCTACAGAATCACACTTGAGCACAGTGCCATCAATCATAAGTGGTATTCCTCCACTCCACAGAAAAATCAGCCTGGCTCTCTCCATTGGTTGATCAATATCCGCTAAGGAGACTGCCTAAACTTTGCCCAGAGTTTAAACAATAGCTCAGTATCTGCTGGATGTTCACGGTTTGGTAGTAGGCTGAATGTGGCTTTACAAGTGTTTCATGGAGTTACTGGAATGGAATGGATGGAATTACTATATCCAGAAAAAAAAAGAAAAAAGATCTTTTGGATCCAGTGTCCTCTGGATTGGGCTAAAGGACTGGGGATGGAGGTGTTTCTTGTAGAAACTTCTTACACTGATCTACCCATTCTATAGCCTTGGGTAGGTATTTAAGCACATCTAGTCTGAATAGAATGAGTCATTCTCAGTACTGCCAGTAATCATTTAGTCAAATGAATCTCACCTGAAGTGTCCACTTTGTTTAGGAAAATGAAACTGTTTTTTTTCAATAGAGAGCTAGCCTGATCTTTGTCCACATATGACAGATAAATTTGTCTTAATTTCTGATAAATATTGTTTTTTAACATTAATTGAAATCTTCTTTCAAAAATAAATGGTTTGTTAACCACCTTTACATTTGTTAGGAAAAAATGAAACAAAGGTGAATTGCATGCTTTTCTGGCAGGTTTTAGTTCCTGAAATTCTCTGGCTATCACTAGCAAAACTGGTATTTTACCTGTCACCTTGGACAAGGAAATGCTTTTTAATTCAAGTTTTACATTAAAAATACAAATAGAGCATATTCTTCTGTAATTAACTTTTCAGTACAGAGACGTTTAAACACAGGGGACTGATAAATTCCTCAGATGATTTAACCAACCAGTTAGGTGTGATAAAACTCGACTTTTCTGTTAGCTTTACTAGATCTCTGACTTTACAGGCAGCAAAACAATTCCTGTTCAACTGTCTTAGTAGTGGAATTAAAACAGTAGTGCAAGGCTGGGAACTTCAGACATTGATTTGGTTATACTTTTATACATATACAAAATTCCGTACTTGTTTTTAAAGCAATACAAATAGATAAGAATAAATACTATACTTCAGTGTGGCAGTGTTGAGGTTTATATCAGCAAATCAATAATCGCTTGAATTGTATGATTCAAACTAAGTGACCTTCATTTACAAATTTAGAAGGAGTTATTGGAATCAGCAAAGAAAACAATGAAAAAATGTGAAGACTTGTTGTCATTTTAGCTCAACAGCCTTATGACTACCTTCACTATATACATGAACCAAGAAAACATTGATTTTACCAGTAATATCCATTCCAGATTCCAACACCACAGCTCAGGTATTCATGATCCCTTCAGCTAAAGACTCTTTACTAGCAGGCAACAAATACAGGGTTTAGACTAAGCCAGCTTGTCTTGTGCAGCATTATCTCAATTTCCTTTAAATAAAAGGTAGAAGCTTTTGGCACTGTGTTTCCAATCCTCTTCTTATTATGATAGCCTTGACAAAATCACCCAGGAGCAGAGATCTATTGCACTTCCCCTTGCACCAGCAGAGTAGAGGGTGACACTAATGAACCTTCGCCTTCATTTCAGTGAGACACTATTTCAAACATGATGCCATCATTATTATTTCAATGAAAAAGTGCTGAGACATTAATTTGGTTATAGACAGTTACGCAACTTGTTGTGGTGCCTTGCTCTGGTTGTTGATGAGTTTCGCCTAAGGAAGACCAGATAAGTCTTTCCCCTGCCTAAGAAGAACTGAGCGTTAAGCAACCAACAAAGCATGTGAGTCTCATTGGAGATGAAAAGAAGTGTCTGAAGCAGCTCAGGAGTTATGTTCAAACTCTGTGAGTAAGAAGTTAGCCCAAACTGTATGGTCACATATTGAATGTCTTCACTGTCCCCTAAAAGGAGGATTTATTATACAGAAAATATAATTTGTGCGTGTAGCTTGGAGAATGCTACCTCCTTCCAAGTTAGCTTCTGAAGCAAGCTTCATGTGTTAATGTTCTCTTGAGGATTTTCTTTTGAAATAACTTTTGTATAGCTTTTTAAACTCTACAGCAAGAGATTCTTGGCATCCTTGACCCTAGCTGAAGAATCTGAGCTGGTGAGTTCTCCACGTCAGCTGTAGGATGGAACTTCAGAGCGGAAGCATATGGAATAAAATCAGAGAACAAAACAGGTGAAAGAGTCATGTGCCAACAGGTGAGAAATGAATATTTTAAAAGGCAATCTATGCCTTCCAGAAAACCCACATCTATTTCAGGAAGACTTTCTTTGATCACAGGAAATGTGTTAGACCTGATGGCTGGTGTTCCAGGACTGACAGGTTTCGTAAACAAAGATCAGACTGAGAAACAAACGACATAGAGTATAGAAGATACTTAGCTACTTTGAAAAACCTGAGTCAGAAGTAGTCTGCATTACTCTTTGCACTCCAGTATAATGCTCTACTCTTTTTAATGCCAGCTTGCACAAATGGCAATAAGATTGAAACTAGTTATGACAAAATAGAAAGACTTTAGCTGAATAAAAAAAAGTGTGAAAAATGACGAGTTCAGATGTCTACATTTGGACACCTCTGTCCATAGATGAACTGGAAAATAAGTCCATGCGTTTAGGCAGGAATTTTAAAAGGCTCTGTCACAAGTATGGGAGAAGTACGTCTTGAAATAAGGTCCACAGCCTTAATCCTTTATCATTGCTATCTACTGGAATGAGTTGTGGAGTATCACAGTCCCCCAGTGCAGAAGTAACCTCAAGCACAAAGAGAAAAAACAAGATTCTCAGCTTTCAAGAAGAGTAGACTGTCTAGCTCTAAGTTCACACAAAGGCCTAATTAGGACCCCCTGGTCTGTAGGCTATCTCCATTAGTGACCCCATATCACACTGTCTGGATAGATTAGAGTATGGACTAAAATATCTGTTTCTTTTAAGTCTGACTAAGGAAGGGTTAATAACAGCAAATTTAGTCATAAAGGTGAAGAACCAGCAAATGTTATACAAACCTAAAGAGAAAATTACAGCAAAATTTATACATCTTCCTGTAAGGCTATGCTGGAGGGGATTTCAACAAATCCAGTGGAACTAATCTCCATCAGGTTCATTTCCATGTCACCCTTGTCTCCCCTTCTTGTAGTCATATGGCTGCACTCAGTGTGGTGAGGGAAGCTTGCTGTTTCTTCTCTGCCCCTTCAGGCTTTGACACAGATATTCCCCATCTACCTCTGTTTGTGTGTACATGAGTATGGAAAGGGAAAGGAAAAAGTTTTAGGATCAAGTCCTGCTGTCTCCCTGTCTTTGACATGGAATTGATTGAGAGTCCTTTGGCACCACATACATGCCTCCCACTACTGTACATGAGACATGAAGTTCATAGACAAAGAAATTATAGAAGGTACCAAGGTTTCTAGGTTATATGTAACTCCAGGTAAGATTTGCCTTCTACAGTTTGATCCCGTTCCCACCCCTATCAAAAGCAAATGTCCAGTTTTGTGCTGCCACTTTAATAACAGAATATCTGTAGAATACATACAATGAAATCCTATTCAAAGTTTAAATTTATGTAATAGAAGCTGTAAAGATACTCAGAGAACAAATAGTTTTGATTTTACAATACTAACTATTGATAATGATGAAGACAGAAGTAACTTCAGGTGAATAGTTAAATAGAAAAAATGACTAAATTATTTTTCCTTAAATAAGTTTACCTGTAATGCTGAGATATCAGGAAAAAAGAAGGGACTGACAGAGGACTCATGCCTTTACTCTTTACTCCAGAATTATGCTAGACAAATATGACATTCTAACATTTTCCTTAGCAATACTAAAGACACTAAATGCATGTATGTGTATGTATCAAATATATGTACCTATATATCTCCAGGGACCTGGTGAGGTGAAAGTGTTAAATCATGTTTAACCAGATTGTATACTTAGTGTTCTTTATCTCCCTGGAACTTGTTAGCACTTTGAGGACCGATTCACTAAGAATGAATAATACCGTGAATGACATCAGCTTCCGCCAACATGCAAGAGGTTACTATGGTAATGGAGAAAGTTTTTCACAGTACAAAACAAGTACCATACTTGATATATTAGCCAGCCAAAGAAAGCAGTCACATATAAACTACAGCATCTTTCTAATGAATAGCCATTTATGCAGCATGCATGTCAGTAATTCTGCTGAGTTCCTCTGAACATCAAACTGTTGGCAGTTATACTTAAAAACTTGGCAGATTTACAGAAGTGTTAACATTTTGTTTTCAGCAGCTTGTTTTTTTTTTCTCTTGGAGCCCATGTCTTCAGCATATTCACAGAGTCTTTAGCCAATGCCAACCAGGAAGGTCTCTGATGTGAGCTTAAATGTACTGTATATGCACACTGAGAAGGCAGGATGTCCAAGCCGTGAAAGTGACTCAAAATAGACTTTTTTTTTTTTGGTTTGTGACAGAAGAACAGATGGCTTCTTTGTTAGGTGACACTTTCTTTTTTATTTGCTCACCACCTTTTCCATAAGAGTTTAATCCACAAAACAATGAAGCATATTTATTACAATGCAAAAGCCAGAAAATCTTGAAACCTTCAAATCGTGCCAATGCACATGTATGTGGTTATTTCTTTACTGTATCAAAGCCAGCACCAAACCAAACCACATCAATATCCTCGTGACAAAAAAAATTGAAAAAAATCATTCAAAACAGAGGCAAGATATTATTTCCTTGCTCCTGCTGCTTCTCAAAAGAAAAACGGTGACTTCTTATTTTAGATGTTGTCCTATCTACAGCCCTGGGTAGTGGGCATTGAACACTACTTCTGTGTCGTAAATGCTGTCCTGGTTGTGGTGTTAGGAAGATGGAGCAGATGAACAGACCACAACCTTGGATCCACAAATTCTTCATACAGATTTTAGCTTCAGTGGGGTCTGTTGAGCTGCAAGCTGCGTTTTACAGACACGACAAAATCGAGACACAAAATTATATGCTCTGCTTCACAAGTTTCAGTAGATTAAGTACAAAGGTTTGGATAATGAAGAATACAGTACCTGGCACTGAAAATAGTTATTCACCAGTAGTTGCCACACAGTATTATGAAAGAGAAGATATTTTATCATTTTCCTATTCTTCAAAGCATGTTGACAATAATTTTAATTTCACTTGGCAGAAATTTGATTTCTTTGTTGTATTTATGCAGAAAGAAACAAAACTGAGCAAAATAATAACTCAAGCTTAAGGAGTGTTCCAGTGAAGAATACAAAGAATTCCTCACACTCCATCATTCTTCCCCACTGTGCTAATTATTTATCATTGACACTATTTACAATAGCTGGTTTTCTGGCTTAAAGCCTAAAATGCAGTTTTTCCTACTTTTTTTAACATCAAAAGTAGACCTCACATTTTTTTTCAGGCTTATCTGAGTATGATCCACTGCAAAAATGAAGGCGTTTCAGATTTTCTACATCCCATTGCTTAGGACTGTTACAGTTTTAAAAAAAGTATCATACAGATGGCTGTATTTTTTTAAGAAGTGTTGAAATACTGGCTGATATATAGACAGTTGTAATTATACTACCAAGAGCTACCGTAACATTTTATAGCATTTAACAAGACAAGTTCAAAACACCATGACTCCACCTCTACTCTAACAGAATTCAAATGAATGAGCAGAGGAAGTAATAGTATCAAATACCACATCATTTCTTCTTGTTCTCTCATCAGCTTTGCCAACATGAATTATTTATGTTGGCTGAGCAAGTAGAATCAGCCTCATTCACAGCTACGCACAGGTGAAAAAATGTAACAGTGGTAATGATGGTAATCTCTTATTGCCCTTGGTTATTTTTCTACTACTTCCAGTTATAAACCTGCATTTTTGAATCTGCTCCTTCTTCAGTCCCGTAGCAGAAGATATCTGGAAAGGTGGCTTGTTAGATTTTTTGGGTGCTGGGAATCCTGGGGCAGTTTTGAATTCAGACAGTTGAGGCCACCACAATTTTTTCATCCCTCAACTCTCTCTCACAGCTACCAAAACAGTCCTTTGATGACTACAGAATTTGATGCTACATAGCTCGGACACTGCTCTAAGATAACTAGGGAAGTGATTGTCCTAGGCCTGGAATTTCAGAGATGATTTTGAGTCATCTTTGACTCTCCTTACTCTGCTCTAGCCATTGTCCTTCACCTGCAAGCATCTGATTTACATCAGCTGTACAGATGCTTATGACCCTACCATTGCATTAAAGACCTCACATTCCCAACACATTCACATACTATTTTGCTCACATCTGTTATATTATCTCTGTATCTCACTCCTTCTGCTCACAGTCCCTTCTTTCCACCCTAACCCAAAAAATGCAACTGCAGATTTCAGCCATACACACAAATGCATACAGACCTCAGATATCGTTGTCTCACTTCTGAATCCACTGTTCTACTTGAAGCGCTTCACAGATGAGATGTCTTGACATTAGATGAACTGACATTAGATTAACAAGATGTCAGGTAAGTGAATAGCTGGGGAGAAGGAGAGACAACAGACAACAAACACTAGTTGTGAAACCTCACAGTATTCCTTACAGAGTTTGTGCCTCCAGCACAAGACAAATCGTTGTGCATTAGAGCATCAGAGAGGAAAGCAAAGACGAATGTGGGAATCAGTTTCTGAATGTGTCTTGAGACCGGTGCTTATCTTGTAAGTAATGTACAGCAGGCTAGATGGATATGCTCTGCAAGTGCTAGGCAGAGAGCAGAGCTTGAATGGGCTCCAAAGCAGGAAGGGCTTAATCCTGAAAGGTTGGCATTTGGGTGTTCAACAGAGCAGAGTTTAAAGGAAAGGCAAAAGGCAGGCCAGAGAGGAAAAAAGAGAAATGAGCAGTGTGGAACTGGTGGTAGGACAAGAGCTGGAGAAAAAAGGTGGCTGGGAAGGAGAAAGGGACTTGCTTTTCCCAGGAACAATCAGGAGGCAGATACTGGTCTATCTATTCTGACGTCTAGTCTGGCTTACTGGTTTTAAATTTATCATCCTTAGACCACTTCAGGATGCCCCACTAGACGTGGCCATTCCCAGTCAATTTTTTCAGGAGAGCTGTATCTTATTTTTATTTTTCCACTCTACCCGAATTTTGAGTTATTCTTGACCAGCTTTCCCTTTTATTTGTAGAGTTGCCTTGGGCTACCAAACAACACCTACAAAACAGGAGTAGTGTGGTGCTTTTTAAAGCATGCCTTTTACCAGTGCAGCAGCAAAATGGCAGATTGTTTGATCAGGAATAAAAAGCAGGTTTAACAAGCAAATAACAGAGGACTTGCAGGCCAAATTTCATGTGGTTGACTGAGCACCAGACTTCAAATCTCTGCCAAAGAGCTTTCTGCCACACTGTACTACTCAAACTTTGTCCTGGTTTGAGTTTTAAATAGGAGTTATCTGCCAACTTCCAGGTTAAACAAATAGGAAAGCTTTCTCATGCTTTAGTATTTGGGATTTAAGCTCAAGTAATAACAGAAAAAGCTAGTATATGATTATTTCCCTCCAGGTATGAGAGAGAGAGAGAAAGAGCAGGAGAATTGACAAAACTGACAAAAACATCCAGAAGGGACATAATTTTAGGTATGTCCCTGCTAGCTTATATCTCCAGATAAATCCATCTGGTTATCTAGCCTGACCTCCTAGGCGAAAACTTTTTGAAAAAATGTTGTTTCAGGTTAGTAGATAAAGCAAAATGTGGGAGAAAAACTATATTCTGACACAACTTTTTTCTCCCTTTGTTTTTCTACTCATAAAGAGATTTTTTAATTTCATTTTCTGTGAATTCTTCCATTCCAATGAAAGCAAGAATTCTGTGGTTTGAGGCCTCGTCTTGGTTCTGGGAGACACAGCTTCAATAATTCCTTTGGCTGAGAGAATTTAAATTTGTATTTGCAGTTGAGGACCAAGCCATTAGACGAATTTGCATTCTTTCTAGGTTGAAACTGCTCTGCTTTCTCTTTTCTCACAGTGATTGGTGCTTCAGACTCACAAAATCCCCTTGTTCTGCTGATGACCTCTGGCTACTGAAGATCGCCTCAGAAATGGTGGTTCTTGTTAGAAATTGAAGGGTTAATGCAGCCTTCCTTTTCATGAGATGATTGAGCTTGACAGTGTAGCTCATGAGATCACATGGTCTAACCCCAGAATTTAATCAACCACGTAACTAACTGCTGCCAAGTCTGTGACAGGATTGCATACCTTCATGTCAAAAGGGTATCTGTGTGTTCCCATATGGAACAGTTTGTTACATATTTACACCCAATTCAGATGAACCTCAGCAACAACCCTGGGCTAAAATCATGGCTGAATTTAAAAAACAGTGTTAAACATTTCTTAGGGGTTATAGGGAGAGTCTGCCATACATCACAGTTGAAGGAAACGAGGAAGCCAAACTGTGTATCTCCCAAAGAGGGTGCAAAAGTGACCAGGATAAAACATTTGTTAAGGATGATTTTTAGCAGATGGTTCTGCTTTCAGAATAGCTTGAGGTACTGCTTGCAAGAACCTAAAAATGTTAGCGGAACATTTTTATTCTGATAATACATTTCTTAGATTTGTCACAGCATCGTTCTAAGCCCTAGACCTACAAAAATGTATGCAGACAGGTACCCATGTCTAGCTATAAAAATTCAACATAGCTGTACACTCTGCATAGGTTTCACACGCTTTCTGAGGCATATGCAATCACACAGAAAGGTGACAGGGATTACAATCATTTTGTGAAGGTCTGCGTGTGAAGAACAAACAACTTCGCTGTGTTGTTAAGGATGTTATAAAACACTGTTCTCACTACTCCTTCGCAGTTGTATAAAGCAGTTGAGAAATCCAACACAGCCAGAAAAACAGACCGCGTGCTTGGATTGTACAGCAACAAGCAGGGTGGTATACTGAATTTCAGAGTTTGGTTTGCATTTCAACCTCTGCTACAGGTTTTGTGAGACTAAGTCATTTCACCACTCTGCTTCCTATCTCCATGAGATGTGTGAAAGTTAGAAAATGGAATATTTATCCCTGAGCTTATTTTCTTGTAACACTGCTGAGCACTGCTACTGTATGTACAGCCACTATTATGTACACATAAAAAGGGATATAGTTGTTCTACCAGAACATTAGTGTCTGATTAGACCCTCTGAGGCTACTGCATTCCAAACAATTAATCAGATCCATAGTATCCAAATTGGTCAAGAAAGCTATAGACATTAAAATGGGAGGTTTTTGGCCTGCAAGCAAGCAGAGGTCAACATGAACTCAGGAGACCTGTCAGCAGGCCACCCATTAACAAGGATTTCACCATTAATTATTTCCTCTCAATACAAGACTGATTCAAGAAATAAAGAGCAGCTAACAGGGTATAATGAGTTTATTGCATAAATGTAGATAAACTATTTCAGTTTGTGCTGTATTTTCACATATTTTGAATCATTAAAAATTATGTAGAATGTATCAGAGTTTGAAAATATAGAGGTATATAGAAATACTCATTTAAACATACACAGATTTGACAGAATACTAACAGAGATTTAAGACACTAACGTTCCATATTAACATGTCCTCATTGTATTAACAGTGCTAAAATGAATATCTGTGCTATTTGCAGTGGCTTTAACAAAAAAGAATGATCACGTTAGCTCAGTCCCTGTGAATAATGTATGAGGCTGATTTCAACTTACTCACCTCATCTTGCATTCAGTCTAAAACCCCCACAAAATAAAGGCCCATATTTAGCATTAAGTAACAATTTCTTGTTTTAACTTCCATATCATTACTTCTGTGCAGCTACAGATTGGTTGGAAAATTGCATATAGAGTAGTTTTCCATTTATTAGAATTTTCAGATGCAGTCTCAGTGTCAGATGGAGGCCAGTCTGGGAGTTTTTCTATTTTTCCCAGTTAAATCTTTTAGGCCCTCAATGCATTTTTAATAGGCCATAGAAGAATCAATTAAATCTTGTTATTTGGATGCATTACAGGGTTATGCTCTTGTGGGTATCTAGCTGGTGTTAATTAACCAAGGAAGAAAGTATTTTGCGCTTTAAAATGGTGTAAAATGCTATGTTCACAAATTAAGGATCTCACACAGTTTAGAATTGAATAGACTTATTAATAATAGCAATGCATTAGTGAGTTATGACTTCCAGCTGAAGAAAGTTATGTGGAAAAGAAGACTTCATTATCACCTCTATTTAAATCAACCTATTTTCACCATTTTATTCTCTTAAAGAAAACTATACTTTATAATCACTTTGAAAACCTTAACTACCTAGGACAGTAACGACCTTGAAGATATGAAGTCACCCTCTCTCCCATAGCAGGCAGGCAGATTCCTGAGGAAAATGCCGTGAGGCTTTGAAGAATCTTTCTAGCCCTGTTTATACTTAGAAAATCAACCTGTCCCTGTCGCAACTGGGGTGACAAAGAAACTGTATTTAAAAGAAAACAGTGAAGATGAACAGTAGTGGAACAGAAAACAATCAGGTAATTTCTTTCTGCTGCTGTTTGTAATTTTCCCAATCAACAGTTAAGGGGGGCAACAGCAGAGTCCTGTCATCGGGCAACACTGAGAAAACAGGGCTTGCTAGAGCGGCCGATGGTCACTTTTGGCTGCAATGAGTTTTAACAGTAGTAAAAGAGCAGAAAGGCATTTTCACAGCGACCAGGGAGATACAGAGGAGGGGGGAAGAACGATAAGAAGGGCAAATGGAGCTAAAAGGTGATGAGAACAGACTGAACGAAGGAGAATCAATGGTGATGGTGACAGACATCTGTCCAGCAGAACTGCAGTATGACATTCCCACTAGCCCGGCTTTCCCACTGCTGGGGCACTGCAACTTCTTGCTCAACTACTCCTCCTGGAGAGGAACAGGGGGTTTACACATCTTATAGCAATCTCCTGATGAACATATTCCAGGCATAATGCTTTAGTTTTCCTGTGTGAAAGTCCCTGCATAGCCAGAAGCTATCTGCCTTAGTCCAGCAACACCAATGTCTGTCTAGAAAATTAGAATATTATTAGACTATAACTAGAATATTATCCTTCTGTCACAGTGGCCATGACAAACAGCATTCTGGTGCTATAACGGTGGTCACAGGAGTACAGGAGGGCAGTGTATGCCTGAACAGCCAAATGGGAAGAGAAGTAAAACCGAGAGGACAATCCAGAAAAAAAGGCACTGTGATCGTTTAAAAGAAGGAGGACACTTAGTATACAGTTTAGTATTTTTTGAAGATATCATAATGCTTGTTGTAATTAAATGCTGCACATGATCAGTGGTAGCAGTCCCTCAACATTGTGCTAAGTGACACAGTCACTTTCAGTTTGCTGATGCCATTGTAACATTTTATGCAATTGCTTACTTTGCTTGTTGGTTTAGGCAGGCTGTATCATATAAAAAATCAATTCGTTTAAGGCACTGAATAGTTGCTAGCAGCAGAATTTAGTTCAGAAGATATTAAAGAATTTTTCTTTCCTTGAAATTTATGTTTGGATTCAGTCTTTAATCACTCATGTTTCTCAGTACAGCCTTTAGTAAGCCCAGGAAAGTTTCATTTGGACTGAGTACTATCATAAAAGAGCTTTCCTTCCTGCTAATATGGTGGCTTTCTTCTTGCCCTGCTGTTACAGAAAAACAGTAGTTTCCTGGAACAACTAACATTCATTAAGGGATCCTATCATTCATCAAGCACAAACTCAAGCACAAGCAGTGTGCTAAGCCAAGCCCTGTCTATGGGAACAAATACATCCTCTGTACTTCTAAGGAGGCAGAGCATGAGATGTCATGTCTCAATAAGGAGCTGGATAAATATTGTAAAATATTGTTTCAGTAGAGCAGATGTTCAGACCATATTGACACCTACTAACAAACTCAGACCCCCTGGGGCAAGAAACTTTATTTACAGTGGAATTAAATTATCTCTGAATGTGCAAGAAACATGCTACCTAAGGCAAAGACGAAGATTACTTTATTTTTTAAAAAAAAAACTAAATGAAACACAAGTACAGACCCACAATTCCCATGTGCTGGAACACCAGATACTGTCTACTAGTTGTTAACATGATTTTTATTTTGTGAATAATAAGCTGATTAAGCACAGAAAAAAAATACACATTACATGGATTTTTATGTTTTTAAAGCTGTTGTTCTATTTTTCGATATGTGGACCAAGTCTGATCTCAGCACTTTGTTTCAATCAACATATAGACTGCCATATGAAAAGAAGCTCCAACAGTGGACAAAATAAGGTCTATCTAAATTAAATGGCACATGTATTTTATTTTATCTTAGGAAGTAGCACAAAATAGCTGCAGGAGATCTCTCAGTGCTTTACTAAATTATGATTTCCTAAGAATAGTTCCAGTACTCTTATGTTATAATCTGCATTTCAGCCTGCTATCTTTTAAAAAAGAAGTCTTAGAATCACTCTGAAAGGTTAGCATGGAACTGTTGGGACAGAGAAGGGACAAGAACGTCCAAATTTTATATCAGTTCCATGAGCACAGAACCTACACAACTGCTGAATCATATTTTTGTGGCTTTCCCAAATACACAGATAGCTTATGGATTGTAAAGATGAAAAAAGGGAATTATTTTATACAGAGAGGAAGTGATAGGGAATTTGGGCATTCTTACATAAATATAGCACAGTTCTTAGTGAGATCTAATTATTAGAAAAAGAAGCAGACAAGATACATGAAGTCAAGACACAAAAAACAATGAGGTGACAGAAAGGGTAAGCTAAGCCTCAATCTAAAGAGTCAAAATGACACAGATCCAACATAAAATCCCCTATATATTTTCTTTTTATGAAGTTAATAAAGCCTAGAGAAAAATAAGGGACATAAAGTGTAGAGGCATCAGTTCCCTATCAGAAGATAAAGGCCAGTTCATGTACTGAACATTAATTTATTTTGCTGGAAAGTCTATCCTTGCTTCCTGTGTTCTACATACTGATCTGTTCATCCTGACAGTGAGCTACCCACAGCTACCACAACAGCTAAGATCAGATGAATTTATTTATTTTTTTGCATTGCATAAAAAAATGCAAATTCATGTCTTTCCAGTGAGTAAGTGCACTATTTGTACCTCTTTAATCTTCAACTGAAATTCCTACAAGAGTTAAAACGCAAGGCAGAAACTGTCTTTACAGAAAAACTCACCAGAAGCTGTATTAATATGCATTTTGGCATATTAGATTCTACATTAAGAGCATTTATACCATTCAAACAATCTCACTAGCATCATGCCTTTGGCTGTCAAAGAAAAAGATCCTGCATAAGGCAGATTAGCTCCACCAAGGCCCTTATTTGTAAACATAATACAGCTGCCAAGTGCCTCAGCATACTCTTAAGTTACCTGATCACGTAGTTGGGAGCAGACTGTAGAACAGACTTTGTCAGCTTGCAACAGAACGTGTGTCTCCCGATCTGCAACAGATCTTTCAAGTATTAAAAATGGATAAAAAGAAGGTGCTATTCAAATCCTGCAGATGTCACATAACAGATTTACTATTTTACAACTTACAAAGCCACATTATTGCTCAGGGCAGCAGCTTCCTTCCTCCCCTCCCTGCCTGCTTCTATCTTTCATTTTATATTATAAATTATTAATTAGGTAAAATTGCTTTCCCCCCCTTTTCATGGTTTTTTTTTTAAGAAATTAAATAAGTCTGAACTTTGTCAACTGGGATAGTGGACAAACTCATTCTTGCTGTTCACATTTTTTTCTGCCAAACTAAAAAAATACAGAATACAGGCAAACAGAGGGAGAAATAAATGTTTAAAAAATTTTTCCAATGCTTTTGTCCTGTAAAAAAAGGATGAAATACTAAGAAAAAGAGGACTAACTGTCAGGCATTTTCTGGAAGGCAGAGAGGCAACATATTTTGGTGACACGAATTAATGTATTTTTCTCTGTAAAAGCATGTATATTAGGAAGTGGTATATACTGATGATCAGGACACTGGAGCTCTAGATTGAGACCTACCATTACTAAAAAGTCTGACAGAGCTATCAATTACTTCAGGAGGAAAGATTTTCACTATAACTTGACTATTCATAGCTCTACCACTGGCTGGTCAGATAACTGTTAATATCACTCCACCTATACTCCAGTTTCTCTCCTTGATCAGAAAAAGAGTACAAATTCTATTCCAATAAATGCATTTCCTAAAGGAATCTGATTTTTGGAGACAATTTTCTTTCAAGTATGACAACAAATTTCACATCTTCAGTGAGTGTGGTCACGTTTTCACACTAAGCCTTTGCCAACTGCCCTCAGCAGGCGCCAGTGTGAGGCGTTCTGCTCCCGCACTCTCAAGCGCCATCTGTGCTACCTCTCTAGGCTCATTTTTGTTTCTCCAACAGTGCAGTACGTCATCTTGATAGCTGTGCAAAGTGTTTGTGAGAGGGACAGGCCCAGTGAAGAACCACTAATTAAGTGATCTAATGGGAAAATCTGTCAATATGGTTTTAAGCTGTGGTTGAAAAAGGGGAAAAAAGTAAGTATTGTTTTTAACATGGTTTTATATGTCTTCAAAGTACAGTAAACACCACAAATATTGTGTTCCAGGGAAGAACTGTCATCTATATCTCTGGTGGGTTCACCCTAGCCAACACCCACCCAGCCTTTTCCTCCTCCTCACTCCCACAGGATAGGGAGAAGATAGAAGAAAGGAAAGAAGACTTGTGGTTCATCATAGTGTCAGCTGGATAGGCAAAGCAACAGCTGCATGATCAAGCCAAGCAAAATAAGGAGTACGTTCTGTACTTTCCATCAGTAGGGAGATGTTCAGCCACTTCCTGGCAAGCAGGGCCTCAGAGTGTGTAACGCTTGCTTACGAAGACAAACACCATCACCACAAATGTCCCCCCTTCCTCCTCCTTGCCCTAAGCCATTCTTGCTGAGACATGATGCCTCGAGGTATGGAGTACCCCTTTGGTCAGTTTGGGTCCAACATCCAGGCAGTGTCCCCTGCCAGCCTTTTGCCACCTCCAGCCTGCAGAGCTGTGGATGGGGGTGTGGAGAGGAAGCCTTGATGCTGTGCAAACGCTATTCAGTAATAGCCAAAACCCTTCCCAGCAATAGCCAATGCCATTTTAGCCCCAAATGCAAAGCACAGTGGCATAGGCGCTGCTAGGAAGAAAGTTAACTTTATACCAGCCAGACCCATTGCAATCTCCACTCCTTATTCCATACCGTTCACATCATGCTCACATCCCACGTTATCTGATGCATCCACGTATGCTCTGACCATGCCATTCCTGTATGGTTTCATTTCTGTACTCAGACTTTTCCACACATTTAACTAACCTAGACTGCATTGCAATATTTCATCCTTCTAAACCATACCTTTCTTTTATCTTTACATTCTATTTGTCCTTCTTGAAATGCCCTCTTACCAACACTTAGAACTTGTACTAGATACTAAAGCCATCTTTACATCCAACAGTCAGGTTAACACATCCTTGTTAACCGCTGTCTCACATCCCTTGACATATACACTTCCTCATCACATGCCATGGTGTTAGTTGATAATTCCATGCCCCGCTCCAATGACTTGGACCCGATCTGTCAAGATGGTCACTCTGGAGAGGAGAAGCAGCGTGTTGGATTGTTGGATGCCAAGATCTGCTTGGGTCAAGTCCCTGCCTCCGCCATAGCGTCCTCCTTTCCCCGCTCCCATGATGTTGCTGAACAGAGGCTCAAGAGGCAGAGGCCAAGCCCCAAAACACTGCTAGGAACTTCTGGGTCTCACTGGGGTGTGCAAGCCACCCTTTTGTCAAGTCATACACCAGCTCAATGAGATCATGTGCATGTTCATGGATGTCCCCGTAGGTTTTACTCTTCACTCTGGGGGCCAAAGCTTGGTCTCTTCCCTCCATCCCCAAACGCCAATAGGACGGGGGTGGCGAGAGGCTGGCAGGGGACACTGCCTGGATGGCAGATGCAAATTGACTGGAGGAATATTTCATACCATGTGATGTTGTGCTCAGCAAGAAAAGCTCAGGTCAAGGAGGAGGAAGGGGGGCATTTGTCAATGGCATGGAAGGAGTGAAAGAAGAAAATTGGCATAACAAAGATAAATCAGGAACACACTAGCACACTAAAGCATGCATTTCTCTGTTTGGGCCACTGCATTTTGTTACTCATCTGTTTGTGTTCTCGGAAGCTTTTAGGTCTGTGAAAAGTCCCTTTGATAAATTTCATTAAAGCGTCACCGTAGGAGTATGAAAGGTTATGTTCTCTCATCAGGATGACAAATGTCTCTTCCTCCTTAATCTTCGAATCAATCTGTGCAGCACAAAATGAATGCGTCAGCTTCGTGCCCATAAGCACTTCTCATCCTGATACTGTTTTGTAGCTGGTGAAAGTCATAGTAGCTACTATATTGAACTTGGAAACAAGTTCCAAAAGCTGTTCGGTATCTTCTTTGTAAGAAGATTTCCAACATTTCCAACAGCTTGAACTAATTAAAGTGTGTTTCTTACAGGAAAGATATTTCGGACTACTAGTTTTCTGCTTCTTAACATTCTTCTTGGGTGACTGTGTATGGGGATGAAGGAGATGAAGACTCTTTTTGAATCTTTTTGAATCTCCTTAACTTTGATTTTAGATGATTAATATATAAACAGGAAATTCATAGAAGTAGATACTTACAAGTCAGAACAACTGAAGTGGCATACAGGTCATAATGAGAAGATTTTATCATGTAAAACTTGCGACAGAATGCTCTAAGCACCTCTCCAGTATCCCTGAAATACTTTCCTTTCATTTCTGTTTTTCTCCTATTTTTTTTTTCTATTTGACTAAAATCTCTTATTAATCATTCTTTTCTGGGGGTGGAGACTTGTGCTTCCTTTCCTGAAGGGAGCCGGGTTGAAGAGGTGTTCAGAGGCCTTCCGTATCCATCCTGCCTTCCTTTCACTTCTCTGCTGCTGTCTTTTAGCATGCCGCCACTGCCGTCCCACCTTTCCTCCACAGAGCTGTTACATGAAAGGATCATACCCAGTGAGGTTTTCTGACAATCAAAACATGGATTAATTTTCTCAAACACACATAAGCAGAGTAAAAATATTGGGCTGCACAGAAAACAAGAGCGCTTAGTGACTTGACTCATGTCCCACAGAGCATGGCTGCTACTGGCTTCTAGCCTTTCCTCACCTCCCTGTGAAGCATGTCAGGGCTACGACCACACAGGGTGGTGTCTGAATATGAGCCAGCAGGGTGCCCAGGTGGCCAAGAAGGCCAACGGCATCCTGGCTTCTGTCAGGAACAGTGTGGCCAGCAGGAGTAGGGAGGTGATCGTGCCACTGTACTTGGCACTGGTGAGGCCACACCTCAAGTATTGTGTTCAGTTTTAGGCCCCTCACTACAAGAAGGACATGGAGGTGCTGGAGTGTGTCCAGAGAAGGCCAACAAGGCTGGTGAAGGGTCTAGAGAACAAGTCTTATGAGGAGCAGCTGAGGGAACTGGGGCTGTTTGATCTGGAAAAGAGGAGGCTGAGGGGGGACCTTATTGCTCTCTACAACTACCTGAAAGGAAGGTGTAGCGAGGTGGGTGTCGGTCTCTTCTTCCAAGTAACTAGTGACAGGATGAGAGGCAATGGCCTCAAGTTGCATCGAGGGAGGTTTAGCTTGGATATTAGGAAAAATTTCTTCACTGAAAGGGTTGTAAAGCATTAGAACAGGCTGCCCAGGGAGATGGTTGAGTCACCATCCCTGGAGGTGTTAAAAAAATGTGTATATATGACAATTCAGGACATGGTTTAGTAGGCATGGTGGTGAGGAGTTGATAGTTGGACTTGATGATCTTAGAGGTCTTTTCCAACCTTAATGATTCAATGATTCTGTGGATGTGGTGGGACAGCTCACATGGGAGTAGTGCCACAATGGGTGGATGCAGCAGGCTTTTTCAGGAAGGACGGCATTATGGTGCCGTAAAGGCCAGAGACTCTTTAGGGGACAGATGATCCCATGGCCGTGGGGTCTGTCCGAGCAGGGTTGGGCAGCCAGGGCCCCGTCTGACAGCCTCAGGTAGAGAGCAGGGCAGGACAGGGAGCAGCCAGAGGCAGTCACAGCCCCAGGCATCAGGCAAGATCCTGGTGACCAGACAGGTCTGAGGTCAAGCTAGGAAGTCTGTCATCGTAATAGGAGACACTTTTAATGGGCCAGTTAAGGAGCCTGTCATCCTCACACTGATTTTCCTTGTGTTGTAAGTAGGTATTTTTTCCATGAAATAATTAAATTTCCCCAAAATAATTCATATTGTGTAATGTTCCATGATCAGCAGCAGGAAAGAGTTAACTGCAGCCACCAAGTTCTGGTCTCATGGAGGAGAGCCAATTTGTGACGATGCAAACTTCCCTCTGGGTTCAGCAATGGAAGAATGTCACAAGAATCAAATCTCATAAGTGCAGAAATTTTGGCATTTCATCCTCTCTCTGTCTTTGTTTTTTTATCTTCCATGAAGTGTTTAATTTGTCCATTAGAAAAGTCACCTGTTCCTTTAAGAAAACAGTACACAAGTGTTCTATATTAATGGTATATGTAATTAGATGCCTATAACAAAACTAGGGAGAAACAGTTATAGTAAATATTGTTTCACTTCTGTTTGGTAGGGTTCAGTCTGACAGTGAGCGATTGGTGCTGGAATTCAGTGAAGTATGATTTCCTGTGGCTAAGCATGAGGGGAAGGGTGATAGGCAGCTATGGATCTAGGACTTTCTTTCAACTGAAAACACTTACAAATTATATTAAAATTTCCTACTTGCTCAAATGCTAACATTTTCTGCACCGTCTGTCATTTCAAAAAAGATCTGGGGACTTCCTTTTGTAAAGTTGCCAAATAATTAATCATAATACTTAGCCCTACATGTCATCTAAACAGTCTCACTAGGATTTCTTCACTGATTACACCATAGTTTCTTGCGAGGAAGTTCTTCCTGACCAGTAGCTATAGGGTTGCTGTAGTTTTGTCATAACTGATTGGTTTTCCTATAACAACTGTTCACTCAAGCTACATAAAAAAATAAAGATATAAAGTAATACTAAAGTATTTCTGCTATGACTGATATTTTCAAACAGAAAAAAAACCAGCCAGTGGTGCTCAATCTAGGAGAAAGTGTGCTTACATGGTAATATAACATTCTAGATAAAGCCTTCATGTTGCTAATACAGCTCAGCTGCGATTTTTTACTGAAAGTGTGTAGCTGAACATAACTGGCAATCAGTGAAAATAAAAAAAAAAAAATAAAGGTTCCTCATGAAGTAAATGAGCTAATCTTTGCAATGTACTTGCCTGCAATATTCGCTTTGTTCTTGGATTTAAGTAGGAGGACCTATTAACCTTCTTCTCAGCAGTACAGAAAATTAATCCACCCAGTCTAAATAAGGCAATCGTAAATGAAAGGCTTTCCTGTAGATTTGTCACCCTCCCACATCCCTCCATCAGACAGACAGATACTTACATACAAATAGCAAAATGTGGAGGATGCCAGTGTTGCTTGGGACCACAATTTGTTTAGAAGTGTATTAACCAGCAAGCTTTTTTTCTGTGTTTAGTGAAAGCTATTATTTTTTTTGTAGGGTTCAGACAAACAAATGGCATCATGACCTTAGAATCGTAGAATTGTTTAGGTTGGAAGAGACCTTAAAGATCATCAAGTCCAGCAATTAACCTAACACTGTCAATTGCACCATTAAACCATGTCCCTAAACTCTGCATCTACACGTCTTTTAAATACCTCCAGGGATGGTCACTCAACCACTTCCCTGCGCAGCCTGTTCTAATGCTTTACAACCCTTTCAGTGAAGAAATTTTTCCTAATATCCAAGCTAAACCTCCCTCGATGCAACTTGAGGCCATTGCCTCTCATCCTGTCACTAGTTAGTTGGGAGATCAACACCCACCTCGCTACACCCTCCTTTCAGGTAGTTGTAGAGAGCAATAAGGTCCCCCCTCAGCCTCCTCTTCTCCAGACCAAACAGCCCCAGCTCCCTCAGCTGCTCCTCATAAGACTTGTTCTCTAGACCCCTCACCAGCCTCGTTGGCCTTCTCTGGACACACTTCAGCACCTCCATCTCCTTCTTGTAGTGAGTGTGTGAGTACTGAACACAGTACTCGATGTGCGGCCTCACCAGTGCCAAGTACAGCGGCACGATCACCTCCCTACTCCTGCTGGCCACACTGTTCCTGACAGAAGCCAGGATGCCGTTGGCCTTCTTGGCCACCTGGGCACACTGCTGGCTCATGTTCAACTGGCTGTCAACCAGTAGCACCAGGTCCTTTTCCACCAGGCAATTTTCCAGTCACTCCTCCCCAAGCCTGTAGCATTGCACAGGGTTGTTGTGACCAACGTTCAGGACCCGGCACTTGGTCTTATTGAACCTCAAACAGTTGCCCTTGGCACATCAGTCCAGATAGCTCTGCAGAGCCTGCCTACCCTCAAGCAGATCAACACTCCCACCCAGTATGAAGTCATCTGCAAACTTACTGAGGTAGCACTCAATCCCTTCTTCCAGATCATTGATAAAGATGTTAAACAGAACTGGCCCCAGCACTGAGCCCTGGGGAACACTGCTCATGACTGGCCTCCAGCTGTATTTAATTCCATTCGTCACGTCTCTTTGGGCCCGGCCATCCAGCCAGTTTTTATCTAGCGAAGTGTACGCTCATCCAAACCATGGCCAGCTAGTTTCTCCAGGAGGTTGCTGTGGGAACAGTGTCAAAGGCTTTGTTAAATCCAGGTAGACAACATCCACAGCCTTTCTCTCATGCACTAGGCAGGTCAGCTTGTCATAGAAGGAGATCAGGTTGGTCAAGCAGGACCTGCCTTTCATAAACCCATGATGACTGGCCCTGATCACCTGGTTGTCCTGTGTGTACTGCGTGATGGCACTCAAGATGATCAACTCCATAAACTTCCCCAGCATCAAGGTCAGACTGACAGGCCTGTAGTGCCCAGAATCCTCCTTCCAGCCCTGCTTGTAGATGGGTGTCACACTGGCTAACTGCCGGTCATCTGGGACCTCCCCAGTTAACCAGGACTGCTGATAAATGATGGAAAGTGGCTTGGCGAGCATATCCGCTGGCTCCTTCAGCACCCTTAAGTGGATCCCTTGTGTGTGTCTATGCAGCGTAGCAGCTCACTGGCCATTTTCCCGTGAATTTTGTGGGTTTCCTTCTGCTCCCCATTCCTTGTTTTCCTGCTCAGGGGGATGGGTGTCCGGAGAACAGCTTCCCTTGCTGTTAAAGACTGAGACAAGGAAGGCATTAAGTACCTCAGCCTTTTCTTCATCCTTGGTCACTAAGTTTCCCCCTGCATCTCGTAGAGGATGGAGATTCTCCTTCACCCTCCTTTTGTTGCTAATGTATTTACAGAAACATTTTTTATTGTCTTTTACGGCAGTAGCCAGACTAAGTTCTAGGTGGGCTTTAGACCTTCTAATTTTCTTCCTGCATAACCTCACGACACCCTTGTAGTCCTCCTGAGTTGCTTGGCCTTTCTTGCAAAGTACATAAACTCTTTTTTTTTTCCTGAGTTCTATCCAAAGGTCTCTGTTCAGGCAGGTTGATCTTCTTCCCTGCTGGCTCATCTTTCACCACATGGAGATGCCTGCTCCTGTGCCATTAATATTTCCTTCTTGAAGAATGTCAAGCCTTCCTGGACTTTTTTGCCCTTCAGGGTTGCCTCCCAAGGGACTCACTCTGTCAACCAGGCTCCTAAATAGGCCAAAGCCTGCCCTCCGGAAGTCCAAGGTGGCAATTCTGCTAACCCCCCTCCTTACTTTCTCTCAGAACCAAAAACTCAATAATTTTGTGATTGCTATGCCCAAGATGGCCTCCATCCATTACATCACCCACAAGAACCTCCCTGTTCACAAACAATAGATCCAGCAGGGTGCTTTCCCTTGTTGGCTCACTCACCAGCTGTGTCAGGAAGTTATCTTCCACATGCTCCAGGAACTTCCTGAATTGCTTCCTCTCCACTGTGTTGTATTTCCAGCAGACATCTGGCAAGTTGAAGTCCCCCACTAGAACAAGGTATTATTGAGGTAGTATTGAGTCTTTTTGTATGGAGGTCCTTTTGAACTTCTTGAACAAATACTAATACATGCATCTGACAAGAAAAAAGAAAACAAGGAAAAGGAAAAGGAAAAGGAAAACCAGGAAAAAAAGTCAAATCCTTCAAAGGGGATTCGCAATCCGCCAAGTGCAGTGAGATTGTCTTTTAATGATAACCTACACAGCTACAATAATACTTAACTCTGAGACTCAGTGTGAGAAGTCCTAAGAAGAAGGTGTCAGGAGACCTGGCATGATGCTGTACCCACAGAAGAAAATGACAACATTCCTTTTAACTACAACAGGGCCAGAACATTGATTTGGTGTCTTCTTCCACAAATCTACCATTAATCTCCCATGAGACTGTGATTAAATTATTTTTACTCCCTGCCCGTTTCTTAACTTGTTGGGAATCGTTCACAAAAAATATTTTTATGAAAGAGCACTTCTTGTTTCCCAGCCTTCAATCATTATCTAGCTATCTAAATCTCTAAAGATGTCTTATCTAGACATACTATATGAAGTGAGTCCTTCCTGATGAGTTTTATTAATTTTCAGTGAAACAGGAATAATGATACTTGCCTGCCTTTTAGTGATTCAGATGTGTAAATGAAAAGTTTAATATGAAAATCTTAACGGAAGTTAAGTATTTTACAAACAAATATTCATTTCAGTATAAATACATGAAAATCATATTACAAAACACAAGGCATTTACTAGAATTAATTTACAGGCATATTTAGATTCATTTTATATATGTTTTGACACACAGAGATTCACATGATTCACACACAACATCTTGATGACCATAGGCAGCAGACAAGGGTAGTATATATTTGTTTCAATACAATACATTTCTGTTCCTAAGTATTTTGCTAAAGTTTAAACATAGTGGAAAACTAAGACTGGCTCATATTTCATTAGTACAGTGAATATGGCCAAATTTTTATTTGAAAAATTCTGAAATGATGTAATGTTTATTTTTCATCAAAACAATTCAAAGCTGTAAGATGAAATAGCACTTCTTACTAATATTTAGTAAATAAATAATTATAATGCTGATAATCATAGCAATAAGTAGTGTTTGGTCTTGGATAAAAATTAAATTAACAGAAAAGAACCCCTGCAAGTGGCAACAAGTTTTAATATTTTAGCTATTTAATCTAGTCTCGAAGGGTCACTGCCCCATTTGTAATTGAATTGTGTGAGTAGCATGAATAGAGTGAGTATTTCTGACACGATCAGAGTTTTACGGAAATGAGCTGTGGAAATATACACAGGACTATTGGGTCAAATCATCACAGCAAACCATTACTGGACGGAACACTTTTGTAGATTGCACAACTAGCTCAGTGCTTCGTGAAGAATGTACAAAAATTGGGAAGAATGACAGATCTAAGTGAAATAAAATCCTGAGTACAGTACTTGCCTGATAAGTGCCAATTCAGATAGCAAGTTCTAGTAACAGTTTAAGGGAGGAAAAAAAACCCCAAACCCAAAAAAACCCATTGCATAGGAAAAAAACCTTTATCCACCTCTGTTGGTTGTTACACAGCCTGTGAGGGCTAGTCTTTTTATGAACATTCCCATTTAGTAAGGGAGGGTGTGAATTTACAGGATCTTGTATCTTAAACTCTTTTAATCCTACAGCTGTGAACTTTTGTACTGAATACACACTAAGGCTGGTCATGTGTTAGTTTACAGAATACCTGCACACAAGTAAATAGAGATGCTGGAATTAAATAGAGTAATTTCTAGTAGATACACCTTTGAAGAATCAGACGAAAGGTAGGACAAGACCTCAGTGAGAGCCTTCATGGGCGCTATCGTCCATCTGAATGAAACTCATTGCAAGAGCTGACTTACAGAAAAAATACCCCACATGTACCTTTAAATGCTGGTGAGAATGACAGAAAACGTAGAACTTAGATTGCCACAGCTTTAGTTGTCAGTGGTCTCAAACTATTTAAACTTCAGTCTCTGACTAGCTTACCATGTAATATTTTTTGTTTCCTTCTCTGATTCATACTCCCACTATTTTCTTTTTCATTTCCAATAGCTTTTGAATTCTGCCTTTTGGTTTCTCCTTTCATAATTCCTCCTGAGAAAATCACTTTCTCTTTAGGATCCTCGACTATAAGTCTTTAGTACCAATAATAATAAAAATAGGTGACTGGAAAGTTTGCTTCGAAATGTAGTTCTGTCAGCAGCTGAACTACTCAGATTTGATTTCCCACATGTCTCCTGCACGCAGATTCTTTAGCATCTAACAAAGGAGAAGATTATGAGCCTTTCAGTCTTTGTGGTTAGTAATAACCCAGCAGCCTGATGCCCATTTTCAACAAACTTTAAAGTACTGAATGTGCTTGACATCTCTGTACTTTTTGTCAAGGCTGTCTGAAGTTGGCCTGCAGGTTCAAAATACACAAGGTCAAAGACCACAGTTGTACAGACTTCACTTCCTTTAAAGAGTACACGTAAAATGCTCATTTAGCAGGAGGATATTTTGCTTTTCTTCTTGATTTACAATTATAATTAAATCTTAGATGCAAAGATAAGTTCTTAGTTTCTCTCAGACATACATGAGGTCTTCACAGTACGTACACTGTGATTTAAAAAAAAAATCACATAAATGCACACTGATGCAGCAGCTCAATACAAACAGATGATTCCCCCTTTAGGCAAAACAAATACCTGAAGTTTCAGTCTTCCATAAACGTACACACCAAATTAATCCAGGAAAGTGGATCACTGTGGATAAAATGGCTCTATTACACAGTAATATAGGAACTATGCAATTTCCAGCAAATCATGTTCAGCATTGCAAACCCAATATGGTGGGTGATACAGTACTTCAGAAAGAATGTGCTTTGAATGAAAGGTATCTGGGGCTCATTTTTCCTAGAAGACTTGCTAAGTCCTGTCCTGATCCAATGTCAGGAAGGTTTCGATATGATCCCGAGGACGAGATTAAGAGCCAAACAGAGTCAGATGCCATACAACTTTGCAAATTATATTTCCGCGAACTAAGAACTGGAGGCTGGGCGGGGGGCAGTGGGGAGAAAGAGAAGAAAAGGGGAAAGACAAAGAGAGAAAAGAGAGACAAAAGTCAGACCACCCAAACAGGCGAGGAAAGTGGTGCAGGGAAGGTCAGCCACTGCTACCATGGATCCAGCAATGTCCAGTTGGTTCAGTCTCTATGCAGGCATTGAGATTCCAGTGAGGATGGGTTCTGGAAGAAAACACTGGGAGAAGGAAAATGAAAATGAAAGCCCCCAGAGGAGCACGTGTGGTCCTTTTACATGGGCGTTTGCCCATGCGCAGAGCCCATTTGTGTACGTGAAGTTCGTGACATACGTGCTGCCCGCCTATGCAGCCCCCTCTTGCTGGTTCATGCGCTGGTCTGTGCGCAAGCGCAAATGGTACTCTCCTGCAGGTCGTCGTGGCGGTTTCTTTAAAGACAGGGTGTTGAGGTCAGGAAGGGGTGATGGTATGACGGCAATGTCAAGACAAAACCCAGTTTGTAGCGGTCCTCTACAAGTCCTTACCAACGTCATGCAGAAGAACACAAGGGCAAAAATTAACATGATGATCTGTTTCAATTTGAAATCTAAATGTTGCTTCTGTTTCCTGTGTGGAGTTTCTTCCTATGTATCAGCACAGATCATATGCCATGGCATCATCTGGCAGCATTTGTCCCAGTCTCTTCACATGTATTTAAAAATGTGGAGGAAGAATCTAGGCAAGGATTTTCCATAAATAAGTTATAATTCTTACAACATAAATAAGGTCTTTTTTATGGGAAGCCAACAATTTGTTAAGTTTGTTTGTTCTTTTCATATTACTGTTAAATTCTAGTTTGATGCTCTTGGAATTTGTCAAGGAGAAAATGGTTGGGAGCTTAATTTAGAATCTTAATGCTTCCTCTGCACCCAAAAACCACAGCTCTGCATACATTTTATTGCCATGCCTCGGAAAAATGGTGACCGACGATTTTGCTGTTCAAAATCCATCACTGTGCTGGATTTTATCCAGTTGACCAAGTGCCATACGGACTTCTTGTACTATATGGTGCAGAAGGAGTACACGACAAGCTCCCAAAATGAGACTGGGGAAGCACAACACAGAGGAAAAGGAGCCATTTGTCATTGTATACACTTTCCATCTGCATCATCTACTTGATGAAACAACATATTTGGAGAAGCGTGTACTTAATGGAAATGCAAGTCACTGTTAGATGGCAAGCCAAATCTGGTGCTGTATGTGGCCTTACTTGAATGGGAGGTTTTATGTGTAATTAATTAATACATGGTTTCCTTCACAGCACTTTGCCGTAAGTGCTCGTTTCGGGAGCTATTTTTTCCTACATCTGCTACGGAAAGCCTTCCTGTGTAATCTGATATCGCAGATGATACTGAAAATCAGGCCTCAGGAACACTGACTGTTGCAGTACTGAAGTTAGTTGTGAATTTAGTCTCAGGCTATATTTTCCTCAATATTTCTGCAAAGTTTGTGCTGACATGAACTAGATACTTTATGTATTCTGGGTGCCTCTCGATGTGAAAGTCTTACACAAGTTGTGTAAAAAATGATGAGGCTCTGGAAACTGGTCCTAACATGAATTCATTGAAGGCTCTTCTTTCGATTTCCATAATCGTCTATGAGACTGAGACCAAAGCCTTTGTCTGATTTCAATTTTGTCTTTTTCTGTTCATCTTCAAAAAGAGAACAAATAATAGATGCAGACTTAGTTTATGTGCAAAAGCATTTGGGACATTTTTACATACTATTACAAAATCTATTGTTGTAAACATTGTTTAGCAAAGTGGACTGGGTGAAGTGTAATCATAAAGTGCATCTGTGTTTGAAGGAGACAAAAAATGCCAGTATTTGAATTTTGGAATGATATTTTTTGTGGAATTCAGTCTTAGATTCAAAATCGAAATTCAAGATGTTACACTTACAGGTAATTTCATTCAAGTGAGCTGTGCAAGCTGTCACTGTGGTCAACAGATATCTAGTCAGTAAATCTGAGCGAGTGGAGTTATTCAAATGACCACATGAATTTAGGGAGATCTAAAAAGCTCACTAGGCTATAGTATAGTATAGTATAGTATAGTATAGTATAGTATGGTATAGTATAGTATAGTATAGTTAACTGACTATAACGGACACCTATACACCCAACTCGTATGTAGAGACCTGCATTGTAGACATGTAAAAGTAGATGCTTGGTCAGGAAGCCAAATGCCACACTTAGCTTGCACACTGAATAAACTATTTAATTTACTGCCATATTCTCTTCCTAAACTGCACCTTCTGGAGTTTCAGCAGGAAGATTATTGAATTGTGTCAAGGTAATGAGAGTAGCATCTGCTTCTGTTCTTGTATTAAGCCATGCACAGGCACAGGACAAAGCATCTGTCTGTCTGCCTCATCTTCTCACCCACGGAACTGACTGTGGCAGTAAATCCTGGCAGGGCTATTCAGAGCCCTGCAGCTCTGTGTGGTTCAGCAAAGACTATCCACAAATCTGTTGCCCATCTCTCCTAGGAAGAAAATGGTAGACCGGATTTCTATTACCTATTGAACGGGAACCTTTGTGCTACCTAGGCGGGATTACCTATTGGAGTAACTATTCTCTCATTCCAGGAAAAAAATTACCTTGATCAGGTTATTCAGATATGCTACAGACAGCCTGAAAAAGGCCTAGGGCTCTCAGCCCCACAAGAAGATGCTAACAACTAACAACAAACTTTGGCTAAACAATAACTATGAGAAATCTATGCTACCACAGCTCCATTCCTATTCCTAGCTGTGCAACAACTGCAAGTTTGGAAAAGTTTTTTAGTTTGTCTTTGATGGACATCATAGCAAAGTTTTCAGCACAGATCCTCAACAGGCAGGTACAGTCTTCCTAACCCCTGAGCAGTCTGACTGACAGTGCTGCATTTTAGGAATGATTCACCTACAACTTATGTATGAGTTCTGGTGTGCTTTCCTGTACAAATGTTTAGAATCACAGCGTTAAGTACACTATTTCTCTGGAGTCAGGCAACTCTGGCATTAGATTGCTTCTAGAGACTGATTCTTTTCAGTCAAACAGTTCAGAAAACCAGAAGAGCTATGCCCAGGGGTACAAACCAATTATGACTAGATATTAGCCTCTCTCATTACATATCCAGCTCAAAACAACCACTGGTTAGAACAGGGCTATGACATGCACGTCTACCTGGCCTAAGATTTCAAGTTTGAAAAGTATTTGTGTCTATGTGAGACTCCAGGAAGTAAATTAAGTATGAAAAATCAGAAAGGTGCTGAATTTTAAACCCTTCAAGCAATCTCTTGTCAAAACCTCCCCTAGTCCTTGGCTGCCCAGAAGATCGGGTTGACTTCAGTGAAAAACTATTTGTGCTCTTTCCAACACTTTGTCAGCAGAAGCACGTTTCCACAGGGTGATCCACTTCCTATGAGTCGGTATTTTCTGTGGGGAGCAGTGTCCTAATCAGAGCTCGGACCAGGGTGAGCCCACATTGTGTTAGTTAGCTGCTGGCAGACTGATGCTGCCTTTAAAGGGGCAGGTTATTTCCGCAGGTAGGCAGATCCATCAAGAGGATCATGGTCACTGGCAGCGGAACTCCAGCTTCTCCAGATGCTTCCCCATTATGGCAAGAAGGCACTAGAGCAGAGCTGAGGGAAAACCGTGAGTTTGGGGTGGTGATCTTTGTGCACTGTAGTCTTCAAGTGCTATTGAAAGAACCATGAGGAAACACCCATCTCTGTTTGTTTTGGGGAAATGCAGCGAGGAAAAACAAGATAGGGTTTGGCCAGTTTTCACCAGTACTGTAGAGTAGCCCAGAAAAATCTGTGGGAGGTAGCAATAAGATTTCTCACATGTTTTTTTCAGAACATTTCCTAAATATATATTTAGAAAAAGCACACAGTGATGATAAGCAATTCCACCCTGCAACACAAGAAGAAGAGGAAGGTGAGGTAAGAGCAGTCTTATGGCAGTGTTGCTAACCCTGGCACAGAAAGCAGTGCTATTTGGACTGAGGGGCAAGCACTGGAGCAGATGAGGATGTAGCCTCCCCCTACAAATTGAGGCAACTCTGACAAATAGTTGACAGATCAAGAAAGAAATTTTCTGATGCAGACTTGCTGTTTCTGTGACACAGCAAAGTTTTTTATCAGAAACAAAGTTACTTGTAATGAAAAAATTCTTCTCTTCTGCTACCCCTCTTCTCCTCCTGTCTGAATCTCGTTTTGCTAATTAGTTTTGCTTCATTTTTGCTACAGAAATTTGCATTGCAGGGAAAGACATATTGCTGCAGAACTGCCCGTATAACTTCCCTCATGAAAATCGGACTTAGGAAGCAGCCACTCTCAAGATAGTTTAATTTATACATCAATTAACAGTGTAAATTAGTGCTTTACTGTTCGTCCTCTCTAAAGATTTTAAATGCCCGTGGAGGTTTTCATTCTGAACAAAGATGAAAGACTTCAAAGCAGAGCAGATGAGACAATATCTCAAAAGAAAGAAAGAAAAAAAAGGCATGTGAAGTGCCTTGAGTGCAGTTCACTGTGGCTGGTTTGGATTCTCTCATGAATTGTCCCATTCCACGTAGCTGGCAGACGAGGAGAAAGCTAGCTATAAAACAGGTTTTTCTTCAATTACATTTCAGGTTTCAAGAAAATGAGTTCCAAATCTGGGTGAAAAGCCAAATAGTTTCTATAAACCTGAAATTCCAGTTTGACAAGTTCAAACCCTTCTGTCTGATTTTTGGACCCAGAACAGGAAATCTAAGGATCCATCTGTATTAATGTCTTAGTTCAGATAAGAAGTGATTTTGAAGTAAATCTCCCAGTTTTCCTCACTTACTCGGCTTTGGTTCCTATCACAAAGGTCCAAGACAGAGCACACGAACTGGATTCCTTTCAGAAATTAATTTTTTGAAATGAAATCAAAAGAGGTACTCTTAACATGTTCCAAACAGTAGTGATACCTGTGAATGCCACGAATGTAATAGATGTAGCAGATGTAGATAAAGTTATCACTTTAAGTCATCAGAATCATTGCACAATGGATGTAACTAAACAAAAGCAAATTTTGGTTCTTTGAATAACTGGGATGGCTGCAAGATAAGACACTCCAAAATAATCCCACTCTAGACAGCCCAGCCTTGGCAGAGCAGATGCATGAACTATAGAGAAAGAAGCTACAAGGTGACTACAGGACCAGAACAAAGCAACCTTGAAGGACATGATATATGTGATCTTAAAGTTGAGTTTGCACAGAAGCAAAGGTCAACTAGCGGACATTGTGATGAAGAGTACGAACCTTCATCTGAAGACCCCCAATGACCACCTGGAGGCACCAACAGACATGTGCAAAGGACATTAACATATGCTAATTTGTTCCTGGAAAAGCCATGAATATGATAAGCATTTCTTAAGAATATAATGAATACATATATTATCATAGCATAAATACCTAGTAGTTGTGTCTTTTCAGTACACACATTTGGGCAGAGCTATCCCCTGTGTGTCCAGCGTTGCAATAAGTGACACCTGCTTTCTAAAACTCCAACCTTAAGTTTTAGAGAGTGAATTACTTTGCTGCTTTCCAGTAACAGTAGTAAGCTCTTAGTCCCCAAGATTGGACTAGTGCTAGTCTGAAGTAAATGTTGGAATGTGTACTTCGCCATCGTTTCATTTTACATGTCTGCTCCTACTGTGCCTCATGATTTCCTAATGTTGACTTAGCCTAATACTCATAACTGACTTTGTTTTTCCACCCATTAGCATTTCATGTAAATATAAGAGGAAAATTTGTCTGAATAACAAAAGTGAGGACAACTGCATAAATCAAAACTCAAAGAATGAGAGGAGAAATATGTGGGAGGGGGAGAAGGATGAGTCTCCTTAGAGCTTCAAAAAGCACTGCAGAGCTTGGAAGCGTTTTGTAGTGACAGCCAGGTGTGATAGCTTCCAGGTACGAACAACCTACAGTCCAAGGTAAAAGCCTTCTCCTGTCTCTGCAAGTCACCCAGGGTGCTTGGGAGGCCCCTGAAACAATGACTGACAGCTGAGCTGGCATACCACTTGCTTCTCACCAACTCCACAACTGAATGTTTAGTCCCTTAATCTCACCAGAACCTCATTTGGTAGAAAAGGATTAGCTGCCTCAAATTTATGGCAATATGACAGAAGAATTACAGATATTGCCTCCTGGTGCACCTTAATGTCCCCCCTTTTAGTAATAATCGCTACAAGTTTTCTAGATTCCTAAAACATGGAAACGGATATACCTGCATTTTTTTATAATTTCCCAAGAGGTAAAGCCTTCAAAACTTCTTAAAATGGAAGATCTGGAAGGTGTAAGAAGCAAACAGGTGGAATAGAAGCACTATCACAAATGCAACAGGTGTTTTTTTGTAGTAATTCAAGAAGAAAATATAGATAAACTTTGTTTTCTCTTGAGTCACACTAATATATCAGATTTCTTTAAAGCACTGCCTAAATCATAGTAAATATGGGAATCTGCTTCTACTATGTTACGTTATCTAATAGCTTGCCTTAAGGGTGCATGTAAGGATTTATATCAGCAGCTGGAGAAATCTGATCTTAGACACAAATCATGTCTGGGTTTATCTTTGTTAATGTGAGATTTAGATAAAGTTCATCTACTATATTTGTGCTAAAAATTAATAAAGCTTATATCTCATATATTGAGAGTAAAGGTCTTTGAAAACTATCATGATAAATACTTCTGCATATAGACCTCTTTCCTGTAGTTCAGCAACAAATCATTAATGTTGGCTTATTCGCGTGTTTTGATCTGCACAAGGCTACTGAGCTTTTTTTCACTGATAGCTCTCCAACAACATACCTCCTTGCATTGTCTTTCACAATCCAGCTTGACAGAGATGTGGTAGAAGCTGTGTATGTCTCAGAATCAACATTTCTATTAACAATATGACAGGATTACTTGAAAGATTTACTCACAAAGTTGTCTTCTCAAAAGTTCTGTATTTAATTACTGTTAATCTGAAATTCTTTTGCAAAACCAACTTCCACTTATAGCATGCAAAAGATTGAAACATGCATTATAAGACAAGTGCAAAAGTAAGCCACAAAATAGTGTCTTATGACGTAAATCACTGTAAAAACTGGTGTAGATTTCTTGAACTTTGAGGCATGATTCAAATGGATTTTTACCAGTTTCTAAGTAGTCACACTCAGTACACTTTTTCTCAGAATCTTCTAAATTTCCATATGTTACTTAGAGATAAATTTGAAATCATATCTGTTATGCAGAAGTGATATCTAAATTCAGTGTGAGGAAGGAAATTAGGTGTCCTCTTCCATACATTTCAAGGTTTCCTTGTAATCCTTTTTTTCTTTTCTTGCCTTTATTAGATCTTTTCTTCCCTGGACATGTGTTGATTTTAAGAATCACAGAGGATTTTAAACCCCTTTGCTGTTTACTTCTTTACTATGTCCAGAGCCTGATTTTGTCTCCAATGCTTTTGGCAGCCAAGCCATTGCAAAACGTATTCAAAGTCTTCTCAGAGAAAATCTTTCTTTTCTTTTTTTTTTTTTTTTAAACATCAATCTTTTAAAACATTTCTAGATGCTATGATGTTTTTCTCAAGCATTCACTTAATAAAATTCAATTCTACCAAAGAATCACAGAATCACAGAACGGTAGAGGTTGGAAGGGACCTCTGGGGATCATCTCGTCCAATCCCCCTGCCGAAGCAGGGTCACCTACAGCAGGCTGCACAGGACCTCATCCAGGTGGGTTTTGAATATCTCCAGAGAAGGAGACTCCACAACCTCCCTGGGCAGCCTGTTCCAGTACTCCGTCACCCTTAAAGTGAAGAAGCCCTTCCTCATGTTCAGATGGAACTTCCTATGCTTTAGTTTGTGCCCATTGCCCCTTGTCCTGTCACTGGGCACCACTGAAAAGAGCTTGGCCCCATCCTCCTGACACCCACCCTTCAGATATTTATAAGCATTTAGAAGATCCCCTCTCAGCCTTCTCTTCTTCAGGCTAAACAAGCCCAGCTCCCTCAGCCTTTTCTCATAGGAGAGATGCTCCAGTCCCCTCATCATCCTCGTAGCCCTCTGCTGGATTCTCTTCAGTAGTTCTTCTTTCTTGAACTGGGGAGCCCAGAACTGGATGCAGTCCTCCAGATGGGGCCTCACTAGGGCAGAGGGGAAGGAGAATCACAGAATCACAGAATCACAGAACGGTAGGGGTTGGAAGGGACCTCTGTGGGTCATCTAGTCCAACCCTCCTGCCGAAGCAGGGTCACCTACAGCAGGCTGCACAGGAC
>Ga0065711_1001688_pt1 | contig 40551 bp, 25 predicted proteins | sample Hoacrofraction12_FD_59098 | JGI IMG/M metagenome (GOLD analysis project Ga0065711, IMG submission 59098) | Hoatzin crop microbial communities from Cojedes, Venezuela - Epithelial fraction 12 v2 (version 2) | ecosystem: Host-associated > Birds > Digestive system > Esophagus > Crop | place... | reverse complement strand
GCCTCAAGTTGCGTCAGGGGAGGTTTAGACTGGATATTAGGAGAAATATCTTTACTGAAAGAGTGGTCAGGCATTGGAACAGGCTGCCCAGGGAAGTGGCTGAGTCACCATCCCTGGAGGTGTTTAAAAAACCTGTAGGTGTGGTGCTTAGGGACACGGTTTAGTGGTGAACTTGGCAGTGGTAGGTTTATGGTTGGACTCCATGATCTTAAAGGTCTTTTCCAACATAAATAATTCTATAATTCTATGACTATTTGCAGAATATGCCTCCTCTGGCAGCCAAAACCCTTTCAGAAAGTCCATCAAACTCAGATCTTGTTTCACACACAAAAAAAAAGGCATGATATTTTGCCTCTTTTGCATTAGAAAGGTTTTTTATGTTATAAACACATTTATGCTCTGAACATACCTTTTAGTAATGAAAGTGCCCTTGGGATCTTCCTGTCTGAAAGAGAAACAGCACTATGTTTGCGAGACCTTCTGCCATGAGCACATCATAACTCTTCCAGAGACATTTTGGGCAGTGTTCTCTTTTTCTTTTCACTCCCATCAGCCATTCTGTCCTGACAGCTTCCGGCTTGTGCTCAGATCTTCCCATCTCCCCATCTGAGTTCTTCTTCTTGCACTCTCCATGCGAAAGGAAACTTTTTATTTTTTCTCTGTCCCCTAGCTCACAGATTTAGACAAAGGGTTGCCGACCAGCTTATAAAAACCCAGTACAGTCCTAGCTAGAGAAGGATTACTGGAAGGTGTTTGATTTTACATTTATAAGCAGGAAGTCAGTAACCTTTTTAACACATTCTATATGGTATGTTACCGTCTGAGTTACAGAGCACACCCTCAGTTCTTCTCTGTCGAGCTTTTGCTGACGAAACTAGTCAAGCAAGACACTCTGTGCATGAAAGTCACTGAAACGGTCTCTGCCATGGCTGTGCTTGTGGTTTCTTCTTCCTGCTGCGCATTGCCTCTCCCTGGAGGTGCTGTTTATTGCTTGGCAGCACAGACTAGGAAAAGGGCACATCACAGGTGGTAGGGAAGGAAGAAACAATGCCAGGTAACCATTACTGTCTCTCTCACACAAGAAATAGAGCTAAGAAGAAATTCAGCTTGCCTCTAACACAGTGATCATAACTGCCAGTTTGGGAAGGGGAGAAAGGAGAGTTATTTTCTGCAGGCAGAGCACTGATTTTTTTCCTGAGTGTGACTCATGAGTCAGTACTGATTTTTTTCCTGAGTGTGACTCATGAGTCAGTACCACACTGGGCTGCGTGATAGAAGGGGCATCTGGGTCCATCAAGTTCACAACCCTGTACAGCTTCTCTTCATAACCTTACATGACAAACACAGCTGGTCAGCAAGGGAAACAATTGAGTGGCAGATCTATGTCATGGAGATTTTGGGGTGGAAGCTCCTGAGATTTGATGGGTGGGATTCATCTGATCAGACAGAAACATTTGCATTTTACCTTGTCACCTTGGCCTCACCTTAGGGCAATGGAAAGAAATGAGGAGGCTGAACACGGAATATTCCCATCCCAATTTAGACATCTAAAATAGGACAGATGAATCATACCCTGAATGCATTTATTTCTCCACACAGACTATAGATACAGTGTGACTAGCTTGGATGTAGATATCTACAGTGCTGATGTTTAAAACCAGAGGAGACAACTCCCATCCAGCAAACCTGAGCAAAGCATTCGGGGAAACCACGAGCAGTCGGGGGAACAAGGGGATCTGGACACCTCTGTTTAAAAGTCTCCATTTAGGTGTTGGCCTATGTGCAGAGAGCGTAAGCTCTCACAGCCAGCAGAAATCTCCTATCAAAGCAGTTAGTAGTAACTAGCAGGAGGGTAAACTGATTATCATGATGGGCTCAATTCAACTGCCTCACACAGAGGCACCTATTGCCCTTTGAGACACCCCAAGACATCCAAGACATTCAGCAAATTTATCTACTATCTTCTGTTACAGGGATGCAAAAATTTGACCTTAGCTAGACAAAACATCTACCAGGCTAGGCAGTCTACAGTACTGGTGTTCCCAGTGCAGTAAACCCTACACACTGTCACTTACACCAGCTGAACCATCCTCTGTTAAGAGAATGGCAGTGGAGTCAGGGATTGAGAACATGAAAAGCAATTTGTAAGAATAAACTAAAAAAACAGTACCTAATGTGAAGAAACTTTTTTTAAAAATCAGTTCAGGGTAATTAAGGGTAAAACAGGCTCACCAAAAGCCACAAAAGTAAGCAACTGCCCTGTTGATTATGCCCCATGATTACTTTCCTTCAGTCTTTTTTATGGGAAACATTACATTCTTCTTTTCAAGACTAACTTCATACATAATACCTTAGTAAATATTGATTTCCAATGTGTGTTTGTCTTTGATTTCTCTTCATTTGCATTACATACCTAGCAATAAACCTAGTCTGCATAATCGTTATCATACTCCTTGAAATCTTTAAAAATTTCATAACAGGTTTAAATATTTCCCCCTGTAATCTTACGACAAATCATTTTTTCCTGTCTGCTCACTATTAAAAATGGATTTCTGTGAAGGCACTTATCTGTATCCTCCAATCACACATATAGATTACTTGTTTAAACAGCAGAGAAGACCGTTTTTTTGTCTATATCACATCTCAGCCTAAACATCATAAAGCGCAAGGGACGTAAAACACAGCCAGTGAGAAAAGGCATAAAACATTGTATAAATGCAAATATAAAGCATGCAGCATGCATCCAGCAGAAAAGGTGGGATGCACAGGATTCTATACCACCCGGCTCTGTTGATGCTTGTTCTTGCTCCCAGGAGAGGCAGGACAACACTGAGCAGTTTTGAAAATTCTGTCCTCATCACTGGTTAGTGATCTTGATAAGGTGGGAAAAAGACATGGGATCAATGGGTTAAAAATGATCAGATATCATTTACACTCTAATCACAGCAAAGATGATTCAAAGAGACATGTCTGGAAAATTTTCTACGATAAGAGGTGATCTAATGGTCCCTTTTCACTGCAGCCAGCATCCCATCAACTGAACATCATAGAGCAGATGAGTTGTTCTGTGGGCAATTGGACTGAGAAAGGCTGGTTTCCTATAGTATCTGCCACTGTTATCTCAAGTCTTCAATGTCTAAAAAGGACAATTTCTAATCAAATCTTTCCCTGCAGTTAGGATTTTGTATAGTCTGTCTCCAAGATGACTCTTTGGTGTTTAACAACAGATGAGTTCACACTGCAGCCTTTTCCTGAGGAGGGACTGAGGGAAATCTTTGCTCATTTCCACTTACATCTTTACACAAAACATTTAAAAACTTCAGATCCCTGAGACCTTCTGTCACACCTGGCTAAAAATGGCTAAAAGGTTCAAAAGTTGTTAGAAAGAAACACGGCATGCAATCACATTAGCCTTGTTGTTTGAAAACCGGGCTAACACTGAGAACAGAAGGAGCAGCCAACACTTGAGGCAGACACTGCTAGATAACGATCTGCAAGTGGCACCAGAAACAGACATTTGGGCCCATGTAAAACTGGCCAAAGGTAAGACCCTCAAAGCACCAGAGCAGGTATCATCCCTGGTGACAGCTAATAGTGGACATGCCACTGTATAGCCTGGTGTCTGCAAACTCAGGCCGTTTTATCTGAACTATAAGGATACTTCCTTCTCATCTGTTAGCAACCAGCCCATTTTAGTAGATTTGTCTCATGAGTTAGATTTGTTGATCTTCTAGTTACTCTACAGTAAAAACTGTCTAGACTTAAAGGAGATCCAACTTCGCTAATAATATAAACCATATTTTCAAAGAATCCATTTTAAATTGCTCATGATTCAAAACAACCTCACAGGTGAGTCAATTTCCAAGATAATACAGTATGAGATATATTATAAAAGTACATAATTAACTTCCCTTGTGGGTCTCCTATGCTGCAAAAGGAAGAGAAACTTTAAGAAGAAAACTGAGGACACTGGAAACCAGGACAGTAGTCTCAAAGAGTATTTTTTAAAAAGAGTTGTTATTGTGAAGTGTTAGGCATGGCATCAGCATGTCAGCTGTAATGCATTTATGATTTTGCAGTGCAAGGTTAAGGGATCCAGAATTAATGTTTCACTTTTAGAAGCTTCTGAATGGTAAGACATTGCAAAAAATCAGCATGAAAATGGAACTGCCTGTATCAAGGTCAATAATAAACTTTTCTGCTAATCCAGCTGAGGATATTTAGAAGAGATATTGAACTTTATCTAAATAAGTCACAGATTACTATATTATATTTATTTATCGAGAGGAGAAGGTGAGTGATGCTGGGGAAGAAGCAGAGAATGGGATTAAATAAAGCAAGTTGATATGTATATGTGCAGGGCACTTTGTCATAAGGAAGTTAGTGTTTGCATTTTTATACCTTCTTTTATTTCAGTGCACGCTACAAACACAGTGAACTGACCATATTGCTCAGATTCCCTCTTGCAGAATGTTTGTCGGTCCTTATTATTCCAATCATATTGAAGAACAAAGCAGGAATAAAGTTGAATTTGTGGCTCTTTAGATATGCAACAAATCTTTTCTACACTAGATGGCACCCGTCTACTCCTATGAATCAATGCTGAGTATGGCAAAAAGCAAAGGTTTAATTTTCATAGAAGATTAGAAAATTATAGAAGACTTGTTTATTATGTTGAATGCTTTTACTGCTTCTCTGCATTCTGCATTATACCCCTTGTGTACCTTCTAGGGTAAAGTTTCACAGCATACATCTACTTCAACTATTTTAAGCTCAATATTTGTGTCACAGCTGATTATAGTCCAGAAATTTGCATGAGAGATGTACCCATTACACCAGCTCGGACTTTGAATACCTGTGGCCAGAATAAATTACAAACATCAAAACACCTCTCTCTTTCTTTCCGATATAAGCTTAGATCCAGAATTTATTAAGATACTGTGCCAAATCCTCAGCAGGTATAAATCAATTTGGCTTCACTGAAGTTGATTGATGCCAGGTGAAGATCTGCACCTGCAATTTAGATGCTGGCCTGCAGAGCACAGCTTGATTTGTTTTCTTTTTCTTAACTCCAAGGCATGATAATTGAACTCATTCGGGCACACTTCTCACTTCTTAGTCAACACTCCCACCTGGGCATTGGACTTAAAATCAGTGCATGTCTCTTCGTTATAAATCAAAATAATCTCTTCACGAAGAAGACAGGAAAGCTGATTAAAGATTTCAGAGCTGGGAAATCAGGTGTTCAATACCACATCAGTGACTGCACTCAGTAACATGGTAACTCTGATGCAAGCAGAAGCAAACCACTGCTCAGCTCCTTCATTTTGCCTCTTACTGCCACTAGATGATATCATGGTAATGCACCTATCCTTCAGCTGCACACCAGACCTTCTGTTGCTGAACTTTTGGCAGTATTCACGCTTTCATATACACAGAAACTCATCAATACTACATAGTTAGCTTTTGAATATCAGTGCTTAGTTATATTCCCAGTGATTTCATACACTAATATATCTAAAGACTAGTGGATGATATTATTTGGCCATAGACCCAAACTGTGCTTTATTTAGACACAGACATTACACTAAATTGGTCACCTCCCTCTGTTTTTGTGGCTACGTATCCAGAGCTATTGTGAGGCGATTTGATGGAAAGGGCAAGATAATTATATTTCCCTAGCAGGAAGCCAGAGAATGGCTGGAGGTAACATTTACATTCCGCCTCATGGGCATCCCACTCACTGCCGGTTCCGCACATCCACTCGCTGCTTCTCCCACCTTTTCCATTTCGTGCTCTCCCTCTTGAGAGGACTCCCTTCCTCATCCAATTGAAAAGCTCCCAGATAGGAGGAGGCGCGCCTCCAGAAAAACACCTTGAGCACACAGCTATCGTCCTCTCCACAAACCCCTTCTCTCCCAATTCAGATGGTTTGTACTCTCCTAACACAGCAAAATTAAAAACAAACTGTTCTTTCTCTCAGCTACTCTGTAAAGTAAATAGTCAAAATACTCCACTGCACATTGTTTTCCTTAAGTAAATCTTAAGACTCTGGTTTCTTTTTAACCACAATAACAAGGTCAGTTCTCGTCCCGATAGGCTGGACTGCCTCTCCCCAACCAGGAATATGGACCCCAGGGAACGGGCGAGTGGCCAGCTGCAGTCCTGCACAACACCTTTCACATGGCAGGTGGTTTCATGGAAGTGCTTTCATTTCACTGAGAGTTTCCACCTCTCCCCGTTGGACAAAAAGAACATCTCTTGGTCCGTAATCTGTGTCAGACAGGTTGAGTGATGTGGACCTGTTGACACCACAGGGCAAGCCAAAAATTGAAAACCAGAATCTCCAGTGAAAAGAGATTGACCCTTGGGACAAACTTCTGCGCACACTTCTATACGGAGCTAAGTGAGCAGAATGCTTCAAAACAGAGGCTAAGAGGAAGCAGTCCAGAAAGTGCAAGGCATAGAGTCATATACAATCAGTGTTTGCATTGTAGGCTAATTTTCTACTCTGGGATTTGATTCAGGCACCAGCATTGCAAGTCACTGAGTTTCCCATAAAAACTAAATCTGGGTATAGACCTAGAGGAAAACTTGAATTTCCACTTTACTGGAAATTTATTCACTTTGACATCTTTTTGTTTTAATTCAAGATGAAAGGATATTTGTAAGATTTTCATATTTTAAAATGTTTGTGTTTGCTTTATCTTAAATTTAATGATTGCACACTTGTATTAGTGCTTAAACTGCTAGTTATATGGAATAATACTTAAAGGAATCTTTTTCATAACCAGTAAGAACATCTTCCACTTAATGTTGGTTGAACTGTATATTGCTTTGCATTCACAGTGTTTACAGTGTCACAGTGTTCTGGTTTCGGCTGGGATAGAGTTAATTTTCTTCCCAGCAGCTACTGTGTTCTGGATTTAGTACGAGAATGGTGTTAACTCCGATGTTTTCAGTTGTTGATATGAAATCTAGGACTTTTTCCAGTTTCTCATATTCAGCCAATGAGCAGGTGTGCAGGAGCTGGGAGGGAGCACAGACAGGCAGATAGCCCAGCTGGTCAATGGAAATATTCCATACCATAGACGTTATGCTCAGTTTATGAATGGGGGTTGGGCAGGGAGCAGGAAACATTCTGCTCTTATCCGTGAGTTTGAATCCTCTCTTGTCCGGGAGTTCGAAGTTTTCCGGGAGTTTGGCCTTTTTCAGGAGTTTTGCGAAAATTCACAAAAATCCCTGAGTTCTGGGTTTCGCAATCTCTGCTCAGGGACTGACTGCGAATCAGTCATCGGGTGGTGAAAAATACAGTATTATATATAGTTTGTTTTGCATATTCATTATCATTATGACTATCATTATTAGTAGTATTATTGCTAGTATTAGGATTTCCTTTGTTGTCTTACAAAACTGTCTTTATCTCAACCCACGAGGATTCCCTTTTGTCTATTTCTCCTCCCCATCCCACTGAGGGAGAAGACAAGGGGTGAGCGAGTGGCTGCCTGGTGCTGGCTGCTGTCTGAAACTACAACACATAGCAGTCCCAGAATGAGCAACCGGTTCAAGTGTCAAACTCTTTCAGTATGACAAACAACAAGACTCTCAAAAAGAAAACTTGTTCCCGTTTGAAATTAGGACATAAAGAATAAAGTAAAAGATTTCAAGCATTATACTGAACACTGTTACTGCCAAGGTAAAAAGAATATTAACAATAATATAAAAAACGAATGGCTTTATGGGTCAAGATGAAGCTTGAGAATTCAGAAATGGAATTCCAAAATATTCCAAAAGGAAATATCTTGAATAATGTCTACTTCAAAATTTTGTCCATTCTGAACCTTCATCGTATTTTACAATAAGAATTGTTTTAATTTAATCTTATTTCACTTTTCATCAAAAACTGTAACAAAAAAGCCCAACTAGCTGCTATTTTGTAACGCATATTTGAACTGGCATTTCCTGAGCTTATGAAAAACGAAGCACTCCATTTTACTTACATGAATAAGGATGCTCTAATCCCATGTTGAAGTATTAATCTTTTGCAGTTCTTTTCTGTGATGTAAGACAATTTAAAACTCACAGCCAAGGAGAATTTCTGCCGCTAACCTGCAACCTGTCACAAAACCAAATTTTCAGGGATAATCGTGTCATCTGTCTGGGCACAGCGAGGACCATCTGGTCCACAAGGGATGGTGAATCAGGAGCCGAGCAGGACAACAAGGCAGGTGGGAGCAGCACCTTCCATCAAGGAGCCAGGATGTGGAGCTGTAAATCCAGGTGGTGATCAGGATCAGACATCGTCCAGTGCTCTCCCGGGATGCCCACAGTGACACAGGGTTCTCACTGGCAATGGACTAAATGCTTCACCAGCCAGCTAAACACTTTACCTTTGCCAAGTCATCTCCTATAAGGGGGATTCACGTCTGGCCCTGACATCAATAACACAGCAACACAGCCTTACGAGCTACAGGTATGCAATATAGCTGAATGAAAAATCACATTTAATGTGAAGAAGTCATTCAAGAGCATCAATGGGTGACTATATAAAAAAAGCCTGTTATTGTTGCCTTTTTAAAATGTACCAATATGCTCCTTCATTAAGAATAAAATAAATAAGGGCTATGGGGAAATATTTATGAGGAAAAATCATCCATCAAGAGCAAAGCATATAAGAACAGTCTGGGAAACCTCAGTGCACGCTTGCCATGCAGACATGTTCTGAAGGCTTCCACAGAGCCACACAAAATGAGCCAGGGTATTACAGTGCAGGTTTTAATGCACATGGAAAATATCCCAAATAAAACTAATTTATCATTTGATTTTTTTTCCTAAAACAATAGCTCCAAATTCGAGAGTAATGGAAATCTTACCACGCATGCCAGCGGGCTTCATGCAGGCTGAGCGCCACATGCAACATTGATTTCTGCCCCCAGCAAGGGTCCACCTATGGGGATCAGCAACTGGAGGGTGAAAGAAATGATGAAGGGCTCACTCATTTCCAATCCCTCCATCATTTCTTTCCCAGTTCCTCACAGAGGTAGACAACAGATGTGCAGTCTTTGCTCCTTGCAGGACAGCTAGAGATGTTACACACTAGCCCTGCTCCCCCCACCCAAATGCTGAAATAAAAACTGTTGCAGCCAGTATACAACAGGGCTCTGACAATAAAAGTAATTTTCTTTCTATCTTTTATATCTAGAGCTGCAAAAATATATCCTGAAGAACACAAAAACTGGGGGAAACAAGTGTTTTTTCCATTGCCTTTATTTTTCATCTTAAATTTTAATAGAAATTGAGACTGCTTAAATGCTTTACACATCAAGGCAATCTTTATAAAAAGTTCTGTGACTTCCAGCTAAAATAGCAGCATTTGGCTTTTGAAAAATCTTCCCACCTCCTCAAAAGGCCTCTTTTCATGTTTCAGAGGAAACTGAACATTACAACAGAAACTTTCAAAACTTGGATGAAAAATAAACAATTAGCAACTCCAGCACACACATAATGAGCGAGCTCCAGATATCCGTAACTCAGGTTTGGACTGTTTTAATACAGCTGCAATGATTCGACAAAAGTATGTTGGAGATTTAAACCGTTTCTGAGGATTTCTACAGCAGGCAGGAAATAATCATGATATTCAAAAGGTGTTATTCTAAACAAACAAATTGCTTCACTGGAATTGTTAGCTCCCTGCAAATTCTGTAAAAAGTTTTTGAATATTAGTGTAGAACCATATTCACAATATTTAACAGGTTTCATTATACAGTTGGAAGAATTCCTAACATATAGGAATCATACCTACCTTTATTAGAAAGTAAAGCAATCAAAGGACCGTTCATTTCTTAGAGTGACTGATCCGGAGCTGGGCTGCTATTCAAATACTATGAAAATTTGTTACTGATCTTCAAAGTTAAGAGCAAACACATATATAAAATGGATTCAAATTCACAGAGTAAATATAGCAAGTAAAATGGTTTCTTAGATGTATAATTATACCATTGTATCAAATAATGTCACACTGTGGATATGAACAGAACTGTATGATCATTGACTGTTTATATACCACAGCACTGTAGAGTTGATGTGAGTCAGTCTTGCCTTGCTTTAGGGAAATCTCTGACACCACATGCCACATCCACTATGGATATCCTGTAGACCAAGCTCCCATAATGATCAGATACATATTTTCATTACTATGTTATACAAAGGATCATTTCTCCTTACAAATCATCTTAAAACACTCTACAAAGTATTCCTCCAAAAACAGTCAGAGATTTTGCAGTCAGCTTTCACTGACTAACAGCAAGATAAGATATCATGCAACTGTCTCCTAGGAAAATCCCAAGTAATTAATCATTTCCTTTGTAAAATAATGTTGTTGATTTTTTAACTATACATCACATTTTCCATCACATGCAATTGTAAATTGGGTACATAAATTATTTGCGCAAAATTACTTATTACTGCTATACACAGAATCAGGAAAGTTTTGGAAACTTTTGCTGCTTTTCAGGGGGTTGTCCTTACAATCTGAGTAAACATGTAAGCTGCTTCCCTATCAAAAGGAACTGCTAGCTAAACCGTTCTTATGAGATTCGTTGTCTATTTATGAAGTTTGCCATAAATTGTGGAGGGCTGGTATTTTGTTTGTTTTGTAACAAGATGCACCGAGACCATCTTACACAAATGTGAAACATGTTTACTGTAAGAAATTATTTGGGGCCTGAAATAGTTTGTGCACTGAATAATTCTCAACTAAATAATACACAAAACCCAAATCTTGCTTTTACCTTTAGCCAACCACAAAACACTGACAGGACTGAGATCTCTCTGTCAGTACTAAATGATAAGATCTTTGTCCTCCCTCAGCACTACAGCTCAGTTTACTTACGTGCCTCCTTGTCATACATCTGTGAACAGGTTAATAAAGAAACACTACAAAGTTGGTAGGACTTCTGATTTTTTGGCTTGCTTTGGCTGTGTTTAAAAAAAAAAAATTGTAACACCTTCACATCTGAACAACTTACAGTAATATTTGTACTTATTAACTGGAGTATACAAAATATTTGCCTTGTTGCTGCAATATCCCTGTAGCACTAGAAGCAATTAACACTTATAACTACAAATTTTGCTAAGATAAAAGAATATCAGGAAATCTACTTCTTCAGGAATAATCATTCTAACAGCTAGAGGCCAAATTCCGCCTTTCCTTGCAGTCATGCAATTGCATTTGTTAACTGTTGTGAGGGTAGAATTTCGCCACAAACCAAATTTTTATCTAAATGCATATATTTTCCTACAGAAAAAACAAGCTAAGTCTTATTGCTGCTCTTCCCTTCTGAAGGGTAAATACTGATATTTGAAATACCTAAATTGTATTTACAGCTGTACAACACTGATGCCAAATACTTGCAAAATACCACTTGTATTCTATAAACATGGGGTAACTTCTACATTCGGCTTAAAATCTTTTCTTGAAATAAAGAAAGAGCAGACAAGCTTAGACATTTTCCTTGTCAAATTCACACACAAAATACATGGTAACATGACACGCAACATCATTCCACCCTCCAGATGCCACCATCTCCACACAGTCCTCCTCGTCATAAGCATTGTTGGGCTCCCCACTGCGCCATTTGTTGAAGGTCTGCATGGGCGATCGGTCAGAATAGACAAAATTTCCCTCTTTCTCTAGGTCATTAATCCCAATGAAAACTCTGGTGAGCCCGGCTTGGTTGATGTACGAGGCGATCAGATTGTTGGCAGTCTCATCCTTGGGCATGCTCAGCGTCCCTCCTCTTCCATGGCAGTAGAGCTGGGCTTCCTTGTACCTCTTCTCTTCCTTCACCAGCAGATATATCTTATTATCTGTCTCACGCACACCAGCAACAGCTGCGGGGGAGGGCAGTGCTGAAAAGTGAGCACTCGCATTTCTATAAACCAACTTACTGTACACCCCAACATAGCTTCACAAATCACATGTGGGATGGTAATGCTCTCTGTGAGCAATTCCACCAGTAAAATGCAGCAATGAGAAAGGAAAATATTTATGTAATAACATTAACCTACCATTTTTTATGAATTTTAGTTCTGTTGTCAGCTGGGCCACTTGGATATCCATTTCACCAATAGCCTTCCTTAGCTGGCTGCATTCACAGGGGATGCCTGTGAAATGATACATATACACCAAAATCAAAATATTATCTGATTTCAATAATTATCTAAACAATTTTATAAAAAGACCCAGCCTGGCAGCCCTGGAGAGGGCTGTCTTGCAAATAACAGACAGAAACCCATAGCCTTCAGTACCCTGCACCATCACATGGTTCTCACAGGTGTATGAGCCTGTCCACAACAGCTCAATTCCCTTCCCATGATACTTCAGGCCTGCATGATTAGAGCTAACCTAAATACAGACATATTCCCTGAAAAAAAAAAAAACAACTTTTTTTAACCAAAAACTTTTGTCAAAATTCCCCATTTTGAGTAAATTATTCTCTTCAGTCTTCTCCAAAGAGTACTTTTTTCCACAGCAAAAGTCTGTAAAATGCATTGTTCGCCTGTTCCTCACAAGGAACATAACACAGCAGATCCAAAAGGCTAATGTTCCAACCATGTAATGCACATAATTACCTGCAAAAGCTAATTCTGTACTTTTGAAAATACAGAATTTAATATACCTCTTCCAATAGAAGAAGACAATAGGAACCCATCTATTCACCCAAATTGATATTGGTTTGACAAAGGTAATCTGAATGAGAATGATAAAAGGATAATTGTTACATCCATGAGCTCAAATAAGGATCAATTACAGTTTCCAGTTCTGTGTGTAATTATTCACATCTGCATTTGATTACCGAATTACTCAGCTTAGGTGTCTAAGCCAGTCTAAGCATCGGGTACTCACACTGCAAAACTGTGCTAGATGACGAGATATGTGGTATTCTGGCTTGAGCATTAGCGTGACACAAGAAAACTAATTGCTGCACCTTTAACGCACCCTACCAGGAAGCGACAAACTGGGCAAAATCTACATCTGCCCCTTTTGTAAGGCTTACGCTTCTTGTGCCAGGCTTTCACCTATCCCTCTGGTGGATCTGTGTTCCCAGTAATCTCCTACTCTTAGAATGATAATCCATGGAGGAGTAGGAGCTTCCAATCTGCTCTTTTGTGTTGGCTGGAAGCCAGAATGGGATGTGCAGAGATGTCCGTTTGCACTGGTGATGAATGATACAGGCAGTTGCACTTCGGTTCCCGCTAGCCTTCTGGAGTGATCAAACCTCTGAGGAGCTCTGAGGCATTGTTTCAACAAATACACAAGTCCAGCAACTGCTGCAGCTTCAATAATTTCAAGTAATTTGAAAATGCTACAGTGAAATACTACAGCAGCTATACAAATATTTAAATTATCATTATTTCCCCTAGTATGTAAACAGACACGTATTTTTGGTGATGATATGTGCATCTGGTAAAATCCTTCACATACACAAGGTGTGTCACGAATTACCTGGGTCACCATTAGGACCTGGTGGTCCTATGTCACCATTATCTCCTTTTTCACCTAAAAACATGAAAAATAAGTTTAAGAAAGCTTTTTAGGTCAACTGTTCATTTAGTGCTTATTTATTTTTTCTCTAGTAACGTTCAAATGTGGAAAGTAGAAATACCTCAAGCAAAAATAAAGATTTTTCTGTCCTAGTTGGTGCACTACAAAGGCCAGCCAAATATATGAAACTTGAACATAAAGAATATGTACCAACACCCATTTTTTTAAATTTGTGAACTTTACAGAACCAGTAAGTTCAGATGTTGCACAGGGAAAAGGGCTGGATATGCTATGTTGGAGCCTAAATCTAAATTCATAATCTAGATGCTTAAGTAAACACTGGTCTAAATTACTTCATCAGTCACATAGGAAGCTTATGGGGTAGGCAAGATTAGAATTCAAATCTTCTGGCTATTAAAAGTTTGCAAAAATACAGTGCATCTTCCCATCTACTTCTCTTAACTGTCCAGACTTGTGTGATGGTGCACAAAGGTCTGTCTTTATTCTAAATACATTCTTTATATATTCTAAATATGCTGCTGTCAGAGTAAAAGCTAACTGGCTAAGAGATCTCAGTCATGAGGCTGACTACAGTGTGAGAAACTCCCTATTATGGTAAATTCCGAGACTAGTCAATCGTCTTTCAAGCCCCTAAACTTTTTTCAAACATAAACGATCACCAACTTTTCATCTGAAACGCAAGTGCAGAAACAGCTGAACTAAGCATACCTTTTGAGCCAATAGGACCAATTTTTCCATGCCGTCCCATGCTGCCTTTCTGTCCTTTGTCCCCCATTTCTCCTACACATAACAGAAAGACAAAAGACACATGGTAGCAATGCAGATTCTAGCAGGCTTGCAGTATCAGTTTTTACAAAAAGCAAAAACAGGCTATATCCCCAACATTCATTGAACTCCAAAAGTCCAGGTCTCCTTGTGAAGAACTTGCGTATCACAACCTATGCAGTGACTTAAGCTTTGCGAAGCAATTGGCATTAAAGAGGCTTGCAGGTGTAACTGAAAACTGATCTTGGCTGAGAGCCACTAGAAACGCTTTGCAAACTTCTGATGATCATGGCAGAATTTTGGGGTTGGACTAGATGACCTTTAACAGTCCCTTCCAACCCAAACTATTGCATGATTCTACGATTATGTTGAAAATAAGGGGGATTGTATTGAAATATGGATCAGTGGTTGAAAACTAACATGGAGCTGAGAAGACCTAAAGGATCCAAGCACAACTGACGGTTTCATCCAACACAGCAGTTCCCCTGTAACTGAGAGCTGAATTTGGGCTTCATGGCTTCTTTATACAATATAAACACCGTGGAATCAGTCACATCCTCATTCTTTGCTCTTGCATTTGAAGATTACATTAATAAAAAAGGAAAAGTAATGGAGATCTTCCATAGACATATATATACAGACACACGCACATGTTCATACAAAGTCTGGCTCAAACCAGCAATGCTGAATGTTACTAATTTTAAAGACAGTTCTAAGGAATATTTCAAAGTGCAGTTGCAGCACAGGAGTTGCTAAAAATCATTTTCTTCAGCCTTGTTTTTACAAATAAAAGGCAACTATCCACCTCTTAAAGTCAACTGAAATTGTCAACAAATCTGCATGAGCCAGCCACTGTCACCTATGTGTGTCCATGAGGCAAACCCAGAAATCAAATGTAAGACAGCTTGATTCACTTTGTCTGACTTTGACCTCTTTTCTATTAGTTGTACTTTCCTGCGTGATGTAAAGTGAATATTCGAATGGCTTCAGGGGAAACGGAATTTGCACTGGAACAGGCAGTTTCTTTGCCATCACTGTCTTCACAAAGCAAGCTGAAGCACTGTTACTAACAAAATGTGTGCCACAGCCCAAGCATTGATATCACTGACCTGAGCTCCTCCAGAGCTCGAATAATAAAACAGATAAAACATGCCTGTTATGTCATATGTTTTTTCTGGATGGCATTTCTCAAACATTATGAAAAATAATTATCTTTATGGTGTCAATCTGTGAGAAGAACTTTAGCCTGTAATAGGAAAGCCTTATTCAATCCCATGTCTACAGAACTTATCTACAAGTTTAGGGGATCAGCAGTGGAAATCATTAAGCACTAGTCACCTACAGAGTAAACACAGTAGGCTTGCACACAACTGAAGGTTTTAGCTTAAACAAAGCCATTTATAGTCAATAAACTCTACATCGTCTAAGCTTGTCAATTTATTATTTCTAAATGATATTTTGATTCTGGCATTGGTTTAGAGAGGATTCCCTGATTTGTTTTAGGTAGGCTTTCTGACACCTGTGAAATGAGACCTGTCACTTTGTTACACTCACTATGTAGTGAATGTGGCAGATTATATCTGATGCTGCAGTTGCTATGGCCCGAGGAACCTCAGGAAATAATACCACACCTCATTACCTGAGGTATCAGGTAATGCACCCTTTTCTGGGTGCATTGCCTGAGCAAATCAATGCTCTGCCATCAGATTTAGGCCTCTTTGTATCATGATTTCAAGGAGAAACATGGTCTGGAGGCAGCACAGCTGTACAGCTACATCATATGAGACGGGTTTTCCACTGTACCACACAGTATGAATGGAGAGCAGGTATGGAGAGACTACAGGGAGGAGAAGCCATATGCCTTCTGAGGCTCCCATCCTGCAGAAACCCAAGATCACTTTCAGAAATATTCATGCAGTTTTTTCAACAATTGTTGAAAATCATGTTTCTTTGCTCAAAGCAACATCTGGTATGCACCGTTTGGCTACACAGGAGCATGGAATCAATGAGACAAGTTAGGAGGAACACCTACCACAGGGATCCAGCAGCTGAACTTGTGTAAATTGTCATAGCTCAGCCTTAGTTGTGGATCTATGACAACTGAAGATCTGTTGCCCTCTGTTGTCACTGCACCTGAACAGACAGTCACATATTTCCTCTACATATTTTTACAAGCTGGATAATTTTATGATCCATTTCACCTTTAACTTAAAAGTGTAATCAGTAACAAGTTTCAGAATATAAATTGATCACCACTGGGCCAAGAGGTGTCCTCTGTATTACTCCATGAAGTCTCAAGCAACTGTCACTTGCTGGCATGAGTCAGGAAGAAAATTTCCTCTGAACTGACTTCAGTCAAATGTGTATGGCTTGTTGTTCCAATTAATTACTGGCAAGACCTACAATCAATGATTTTCCTTTGTTTCCAACAAGGATCAAATTCAGTCACCACTAGACATGGACTCAGGAAATTTTACCAGAAACAAAAAATATTTTTCTCTTATGTTGTATACTCCTACTGCAAGACTGGAAGTAATCCACTCCACCAGCTGAAGATCTACTCTCTGGAATACAGCTTCACTTTCAGAACTGAGTATTGACTTGGCTTAAAGATGCAACCCATTGGGCTGTGCAGGTTATAAAGGTACTGATGCTACCATTGGATATTCATCCAATATAGATCGTATATTGAGAGGGTATTTCCTTGAAAATCTGAAAAGTATCACCTTGTAATGAGTTTGCTCAAGTTGCTTTGAAAGTGACCTTTCTTGCTTTGGGTATTTATGAATTGGGATTACTGTAAGAGATTGTCAGATGTTTGAATGTTTTCTCTTTTCAGGCTGCTACACCTGAAATTAAATAAACACATAGATCTAATGTATAAATAAAATATAACATATAAAATTACTACATTTTCTTTCTCATAAATACTGCCCAGAAAACGAACTGCTTCTCAGTAATAGCCAGTAAAAGCTATGTGATCTGCTCAGAAGTAAAACTGTGTTATCTCAAACAATGAAGACATACATTAAGTCTCCTGTGCTCATTAAAAGAGCTGTTTGGATTTGGTTTTCTCTTACGGTGACTAACCCCTGCTTCTACTCCAGGGGCATGCTTATTCTGCTTCTTCTGCAGAATAAATCACAAGGTTTCAAGAGAGACCCATCTGCCTTGAGGGTTTCAAAAGTTTTAATACCTTTTTCAAAGTCCTTTTTAGCAGCCCTATGATTGCCAAAAATGCAGTCTAAAGAGTCTTAATGAAATCAGGAAGTGAGAGCTGGAAAAAAATGAGGACAACAAAAGAAATTAAGTCTCCATAGACAAAAAGTAGGAAATCTTTCAGAAAGTTTGAATTGAGAATATGAAGCAAGTCATCCGTCATCCCTCAGACGAAGGTGGTGCACACTGAAACAAACTACAGCAGACTTAAAGGATTTTGGAAGGAACTGAAGAGAAGGAAACTCTAAATGATCTTCTTGGTGGCCTTTCAGGCCCACAAACAAGAGAAGAAATAGAATACCAGACATGAATGGTAGACTGCACAATTAGTGAAAAAATGAGGGCTTTGGCTCTGTTCCACACTATAAATGGGGGACTTCATACGGTATGGCCAATCCCTGCAGACGGGATTAATCGGAACAGACAAGATGGGATAAAACTACTTAAAAAAAGAAAAAGATGTCAAAAAGACAGCAGAAACGCAAATTCACCATGTCGCAGACAAACGGAATCCTGTCAAAGGGAAGAGAGCAGTAGTTTACTTCTCAAACTTAAGGATTTGAAGATAAATCAGATAGAAATTCTACACGATTTGACATAGCAGACACCACGGAGACCGACCGAACACCCAAAGTAGAAGTGTACCAAACCAGACCAAAGGCCGCTTGACTCTGGTGCCACCTTTTCCAGCAATCTGCAGAGGGTACTTAGAAAAAGAATGTAAGATATAGACCAAGCTTACAACGTCTTTCCGCTAGTGTACCTCCTTAGTCTTGCAGCAGTCAGCATTCCCAATGCAAGCATTTAGCCTGACTTGACTAAGAACAGTATTTTTAAAGGATATAATGATTTTATGGTATGGTAGTAACGTACATCCAGGACACGTAACTGTTTAAAACTTTTGGCAACTGGAAATCAGAAAATTCTGAACACACCAATAGACTATGGTACTGCTTTATGCTAAATAATATGAATTATCCATGCCACTGAAGGTTGGTGATTGGTTAGGGAACGGTGCCTACAACACAGTTACATCTTATACGAAGTGGCATTTTATGTAGTTGGGACAAATTAATTTCACCCAGCATTAGCCACTTGAAAGTTAGGTTTTTAGTCTAAGCTATTTATCTAAGCTCCCTTGGTAGGCAATGGAGAAACAAACACCTCTCAGCAGTGCTCCATCCCACTCATGTTAGACAGGTATCTTAATGACAAAGTGAAACTTTAAAAGCTTTGCATAACAAACAGGAAAAAAACCCCAGGAAGCTATGATCAATCCATACTGACTAGAAATCAGGAAAGCTAGAAAATTTGCAGAGGAAACTAAAGTTAGTAAGAAAAAATCCAATCTATGAAGACAGTAGAACAGTTTAAAAGATTTTAAAGTACATTCAAAGTGAAAGAAATGGAAATAGTATGGTTCTTTCCTGAGTGGGGGAGTTTATGTTCAGATGCATGCAAACACAAATAACTGCCCTTATGAAGCATATATCTTGCCAGAATTACATTAACAGCATAATACGAAGCTTGTTGAGGCCAGTGGTCCCTCTAGCCCAGCACTGTGATTCCCACAGTGACAGCAAGAGGTGCAATATAGGGAGGTCACGCGACCCCAACCACTATCTGCAGCCCGTTGCAGATGGAGCTGCTGGATCAGTCCCCCCAGAAGTTTCAGTGGGTGCCACCTAGTTGAGGTATGTTGGGACCTGGTGAACAGCAGGTCACCCCACTCACTGCTTTTGTGATTCTGTAACCTCGATCACATCCCCCTCAGACTCCTTCGTACAGATGGAAGAGTCTCAGTCTTTCCAGCTTCTCCTTAGGAGGCAGCTCCTCCATCTTCACATCTCTGGTGCCCCTCTCTAATCTCCCGTGTCCTTCTTGAGCGACAGAGGCCAGAACCACACTGATGTCAGGTGCATGTCAGGCTTTTCTACAAAGCAAAATCAGCTGCAAAGATGAGCTTCCCATTTTGTCCTTGGTATCTTTTCTGATGGCGGGCAGCATTTTGTTGGCTTTAGGGCTGCTGCTAATGATTTCAGAGAAGTTCTCAAGTTTTAAGTAACAGTTCCGGTTTTTGGCATCATGTAAATATGGATTAAATTATGTATCCCTTATGTCCCTTGGCTACACATTTATTTACACTGAATCCCATCTGCCATTTTTTTGTCCACTCAGTTTAGCACAGATTTTCTCAAAATTCTGTTGAGTTCAGGTGGAACTGAAAGACAGTTTTGAACCAGATACCCGCTTTGTGAATCCACAACTGTCAATGCTATGACTTTTATATGGAACCCTGCCTGCAGCACTCCTTAGCGAGCAATAAATTCATGTAAAAGTTGACTCAGAAATTTAAAGGACTGATTGATTACATATTAATGAGCAATCAGTAATACTAAAATATAAATTAAGATATTATTACCTCTCTTTAGAATTTGATTATACAAATGACTGAGCACTCTGGCTCCAATCCAGTTAAATTAATGAGTCTTCTCTCATACTTCAGAGACTCTGCCTGTACTAGTAAACTAAATGCTTGGGACTGTTCCCTGACAGTGGGTACCAGGTGGCCGAGAATGGTACACTCCACGATATTAAATTGTCTTACTCTTCAAATCTGGATAATCACTTGCAAGCTGTTCATTGTGTTAGCTCCCAAAATATGCCCAAGAATTGTCTGGGAAAGTGTTTGCTGGCACAAGCCAAAACCTTGCCAGGGACTGTGCTAACACTGCAAAGGTTAGCAGGACACAGTTGAGTTCCATGCCCAAGAACAATAGGTGACTCTGCTTCACATAACAGTATAAATGAAGTCAGATGCATAAAGGATGAAATTAAAATAATAAATAATGCATTTCAAACAGATATGTCTCTAAGAAAAATCACAGAATCATGGAAGACTTTGGGTGGGAAGGGACCTTTAGAGGTCATCTAGTCCAGCCCCCCTGCAATGAGCAAGGACATGCTTCAACGCAATCAGGTTGCTCAGAGCCCCCTTTGCAACATGAAATATTTTGAAGAACGCTTTTTTAACATGCTGTGCCTCTGATTACGCGTTCCAACAGTAAATTCACCCTCTCCTTATTTTGATTGCCATAAGCAGAATAGACGCTAACCTGGGAATATTCATGGTATTGTATTGTTACTGAAATATCTCTGTCGAATTTGTATACATGGAAGTTTCAGCTTCACAGAGAGGATCATGACTCGGTCAAATAATTGAGTTCACTTCCGACATGGAATTGCACAGTACAGCAGTCAGGGCAAGTGGGGAAAGTCACATCTATTAACTTCACACACCCCAAAACTTGCACTGCAGAACACTCTACTTCTGTCTGAACCAGCCATTTTACTTGATACAGTGCTCTGCGCTTTACATAAGGCCAACACAGTTTCATATTTTGCTGACATGCTATGCATCATAATTGACCTATACAATTAATCAAAAGCAATGAGGAAAGTAAGTGGAATTTAACCTTAATCAGTGCCCAAAGACATCAGGATGTCTAATGTCACCCTGCAACATCAGGATACTCAGAAATACATTTATTTCCAGTCTGCACCAGAAAGCTTTTAATATTTACCAGTTTCTGAACTACCAAAACTTAAAAATATCATGAGGAAATGATACAATAAAGACATTAGCAGCACTTTTGAATCATGAGATGTTTGTTTCAGGTTAAATAATCCATAAGAAAACCATTTCTTTTGTATGTTATTTATTCATTGATTATTATATACCTACGGAGTTCAAAGAAACTAAGCACATTTTCTTAGAATGAACTTGCCTGAGAAATAAAACAAAAGGGGAAATAAAAAAAAAGATTACTGTGATTCTGATAATGTAAATTAACACTAGAAGTAGAAAACGCTACCAGTATTGCAGAAGAATTACAGCTCTTCCTCATGTAAACCATCACTTACTCAAACAGCAGAAAAATACACTGAAATTTAGCAGATTCCATCAACAGAATGAGACAAATATTAGCCAAACAAGCCAAGAATTATCAGGCTTTGATAGAAATACAGGGGGTCAAACACAGGTTAACACAGTGACTGCAGTTTAACAGGCTACTGCAAAGAAACAGAGCTGCTGTGATCATCCATGTGTGCTCTTAGAAAGGGGAAAATGGAAAGTGATGCAACAATTTTATCCATCTTTCGTTTTCCAGTAAACTATGTTTTATGTACCTGGATCACAGGCCTAAGATTTATACCAACTGAGGACTTTGCAGGACATCAGTGGTGTAAGCCCATCGAGAAATCAAAACCAGAGCAAAAAATACAAAGCCGATAGTCATGAATGGATATTAGATAATCTGTCCAGGAAAAAGATGATGAACTGGTTATTTCCAAGAACAACCTTGTGAACAAATTTTCAACTTCCAAATGAAGCTCAGTTCTTAACCCTCCATAAATAAGATGAACAACCAAAGAGAAAAAAAGGCATCAGTGTGTTGGATATTTCAGTGTTAGCAGCTCACACGATTTTTCCCAAGATTATTGTTATTTTTTACTTTTGCCTCAAAGTTCCAGCCTCTGGAGAACAAATGGGAAAACCCTTGGACTGCTGGAAGAGAATATACAGTTGAGCGTCTCTCATTTAGCTTGAGAGTCTAGAAAAGTATTTATGCATGAGGTTAACTTCAGGTTTCAGCACTACTCTCTAACTTCTTTGTCTGTGGAGGTTACGCAGAGACTGAAGGGTCAGGAGACTGAAAGCTTTTTCTAGGTCAAGGCTGGATGTTCTTCTGTGTCCTTTCCATATGAATTTACGTAGAAATTACATCTGTGAAGTCTGTTTGCTTATCCAGTTAACATTGTGATACTCAGAAAACACACTGGATATAGTACCATAACGAAATCTGGCACCATACAGTCCAAATTATTTTTAAGGTAACAACTTCTTTTCTTTAAAGAAGCATTTGTGGAAAGGAGTTGATAAAGACAAATGTCTACAAAATGTACAGCATTAATGAAAATATGAGTTAATTAGAATTCATTTTAAACAGGAACTTGTTTGTAGAAATTTCTTATTATGCTAAAATAAAGCTGTTTACCAAATATTCCAAGAACTTATATGAATCAAGTCAAATCTGGATGCACAAAGGAAAGTGGAAAAAAATCTGTTGCTACAGAAGCAGTAAGAAATTTTCCCTGTGCTTAATCTGAAAGCAATGCCTGGAAAAAAACCAATATACTATGCATTAATATTCAATTTTCTTTCATCTCTTTTCTGTTTCAAGTATGTTTTCTTGCAGTGAATTTTCACTTCAGCTTTTCTTCTTGCAGTCTCATCAGAATCTTGGACTTTCGGAGGTATGGAAAACAGGAAAATTATAATTATTATTAATGAAGCATTCCTTATAAGAATGATTTTCCAAATAAATGCAATTTTACAGTACAAAATATATTAATGAAATGTTACATCATGGATTGGCCTGACTGAAAAAGAGTACATCCATTCTTCCGATGGTCCAAAACACTTTTAATTGATTTGACAAAATGCCAAGCTAGAGAAACATGCACAGTGGGAGAGGATCTCAAGCTGCCCATGAGAAAGCAGTACGACCAGGTGCCCATCTCAAACGCTTCTACAAATATGATGAAAGCCTGAGAAACAAATAGGAGGAACTGGGAGTCCCTTTAATTGCACCAATCGCCCAGCTGCGATGGGAGAACCAGAGCAACAGCAGTGCTGCAGTGGATGGCTGTTGGCTCTTTAGAAAGGAGAGGAAGGGAAGACAAGGCAAGGATTATGCTCTGCACAGTGAGCACCTTGAACGCATGGAGCTTTGTTTCATAACAGGTGATTGGTCTGGTCATGGTCAAAAGCACATATTCTGATTTAGAAGGAAGGCCAGCAAGGGGAACATCATGGTGGGCATTCACTACAGACTGTCTTATCAAGAACAGACTGGATGTGAAGAGTTCTTTAACAAGTGTAAGAAGCTCCATAATTGGAGACTAGCTACTTCAGCACCTTCTGGGAGAGCCGCAGCATGAGGATCAATCAATCCAGAAAGTGTGTCGGGTGCAAGTGCTGGGTTTCCAGCTAGAGATGGTAGTCTCCGAGACCTGTTATTCACATACCCTCTGGCTGTGGATAGGAGAGTCAACAGCAGCCTTGGCTGCAGTGACCATGACTGCCTTCATGAGATGACAATGTTCAAGATCCTGAGGGATGCGAGGCAGGCAAGCAGCAGGATAAAAACTCTGGAATTCCAGACTTTGGCTTGTTCTGGGAATTGGTAGACAGGATCCTGATGGAGACTGCTATGAAGTGCAAAGGGGCCCAGAAAGAGCTTCTCAGTCTACAGGAACAATTTTCTTAAAGCACAAGAACTATCCATTGCAGTGTGCAGGAAAATGAGCAGATATAGCAGAAGTCCAGCTTGGCTCAGCAGAGAGCTGTTGACTGAGACCAGATGCAGAAAGGAAGCATGTCAGAAGTGGATACTTTGGCTACCAAAGGGTAATATAGAAGTATTCCCCAGACTTGCAGGGATGAAGTAAGGAAGGCCAAAGTTCAGATGGAGTTGAACTCAGCTAGGTGTATGAAGGACAACATGAAAGACAGTACAGGTAAGGCAGCAGTAAAAAACAGACCAATGATAACATGGGCACTCTGCTCAGGAGGAAGGCAACTTCGTGACAAAGGACATAGGAAACGCTAAGCTGCTTAGTGCTGTCTTTGCCTTGGTCTCTATTGGCAAGGCCTGCTCTCCGGCTTCCCAGTTCTTCATGTCTCGTAGCAAATATCTGGGGAGGACCTGCGACCCATGGTGGAGGATGGCTGAGTTAAGCACTACTTCACCTGGATATACACAGATCCATGGCACTGGCTGGAAGGCGTTCAAGGGTGCTGAGAGGGTTAGCTGATGCAGTTGCAAGGCTGCCAAAGTCTAATCAGCAGCTGATAATGAGTGCCATTCAGTCCTTCCTCAGTGACAGGGAAGAACGAGTGGAAGGATCCTCTGTGAAGCTGCAAGAAGCCCCAAGCTGGCAGGAGTGGTTGGTGCACTGGAGGGCAGTGCTGCCAATCAGGAGGAGTGTGACAAGCTGCAGGAATGTGTTGACAGGAATGTCATGAGTTCAGCCAGATGCTAAGTTCCTCCCCTGCAATGCACTGATAAAGGCTGTCCAATGGCTGGCTAAAACTCCTTTCATAAGAGGACCCAGAGATTTTTGGGTCGTCATACAAGAGAAGTAAACTGGAGTCCAGCTGAAGAAGATCATTTTATTTAGCATGGAGTAGAGAAAGGTAAGGGGGCACCTAATTGCAGTCTTCCATTACCTACAAGTTGTTTGTAGAGAAGCTGCAGTCTTCTCTTCTCAGAGGCACAGAGCAAAAGGAAAAAATTTCAGTTGGCCCTAAGGAAAAGGTCTTTTATGACAACACTGGTGAACAAACCTATCAGAAAAGGTGTGGAATCTCCATCCTTGGAAATTTTGAAAAGTCTACTGAACAAGACCCTAAGGAACCTGATCGAAATTTGAAGTCTGCCCTGTTTTAAGCAGGAGATTGGACTAGATGATCTCTTTATGACCTTTTAACTTAAATTATTCTGTGGTACTTTAACTTCTCTTCATGCTGCATTACCTTGCAAGAGTTGAAATTTTAGTCTCCAGTATTTTTTATAAGCATTGTCCTTGAAGGGTATATCTACATAAGGGAAACACAATGACTGAACACACACATCCCTCATGGGAGTTATAAAGTTTTCAGCGCATTGTAGGAGGAAGAGCTCTATCTATGGATTTTGATCCCAGGGAAAACCACACATATCAGGATCTCATAACTGCCCAAAAGAACTACATAACGGGTCATGCATCATCATAAGGAAATGTAAATTACCACTGCGTTTGCTTTGAAAGGAAGCTTGTAAATTCAGTTTAGTAAAAACTAACTAACTCCAATGGTCTGATGACAGGAATGTCAAATATCTCATTTCAATATTGAACTAAAAGATTTTGACTACTTCTAATGTGAATTTTTCACAATGTGCATCTCCTGGAAAACTTACAAAGCTCAAGTTTCCTGCTCGCTTCAGGAGAAAAACAAATGTGAAAAGAGAATTTCCTGCAAGACAGGAATGCCACATTTCTCTCAGCTGTTTAACTGAATACTATAGAGCACCATTCCTTTCAAGACCTTCAAATATTTTTAAACTACAATGCAAACAGTGTTACCACCATCTTTCCATAAATATTACTGAACTGTGCTCCAAGCAATAGGGAATCACTCGTGGCCATCTCTGCCTATTATGTTTTACTGCCTTACTTCAATGGTTGTAATTAAGGTAGTGTGTGTTCACACTTACAAACAAAATGAAACAAGGAAATCGAGCCTAGTGACTTTTTCCCTCTAATCTGTTTGCATTTGTAGAAGGCAAATTATGAAGAATACATTATGTTGCCTTTCTTCACAGAGACCTTTCTAAAAAAAATCAAGATTTTTTTTTTTTTCAAAATAAAACTTTTTGACCAGAAAGCAATAGTTACTCTACAAATGAGTGCACATGGTTGTACCGGTTTTGGCCAGGATAGAGTTAATTTTCTTCACAGTACTTGGTAGGGTACTATATTTTGGATTTGTAACCAAAACAGTGTTGAGAATACAGGGATGTTTTAGTTACTGCTGAGCAGTGCTTGCACTGTGTCGAGGCCTTTTCTGCTTCTCACATCACCCCACCAGCGAGCAGGCTGGGGCTGCAAAAGGAGCTGGGAGGGGACACAGCTGGGACAGCTGACCTCAACTGACCAAAGGGATATCCCATGCCATATGACGTCCTGCTCAGCAATAAAAGCTTGGGCAAGGTGGAGGAAGCGGAGATGTTTGGAGTGATGATGTTTGTCTTCTCAAGTGTCCGTTACGTGTGATGGAGCCCTGCTTTCCTGGAGATGGCTGAACAGCTGCCTGCCGATGGGAAGCAGTGAATTAATTCCTTGTTTTGCTCTGCTTGCAGGCATAGCTTTTGCTTTACCTATTAAACTGTCTCTGTGTCAACCCACAAGTTTTCTCAGTTTTACTTTTCCGATTCTCTTCCCAATCCCAGTAGGGCAGGGTGAGCGAGGGCTGAGTGGGGCTGAGCTGCCTACCAGGGTTAAACAACGGTATACAAAAATGCCCAATGATGATTTAGTCACCCAGCAAAGGGAAACAGGATCCCCATCATCATCACCTCACAATAAAAGTCAGGAATTACTTTCAAAACATCTTCTTTAGCAGTTACCTTTTTCTCCTGGTGGCCCAACTCTTCCTGGACGACCTGGAGCACCTTTCTCCCCCTTTTCTCCAGCCTCTCCTGTTGATACAAAAGGAAACAAAGAATCATATTAAAACAGGACTATTTTCTGCTGATGGCAGTGACAAGAGTGCCTTTCTCCCCACTGAAAATAAAAACCTACTTTAACAAGAGTGGAAAAAAAATAAAAGCAGATGGGATCTGACTTAACAGCTTTATTTGCTTCATGGAGAACAAAGCTTCCTGCAATTGGCATAGACACTGACGAAACCAAAGTCAATACATTACTGAAGTCTCTTACAGTGAGTCTAATTTTGTGTACGCTACTCATAACATCAACCTCCAAAAAGCCCAACAGCATCATGTACTTAGAATAGAATACACTATTTCAGATGGAAAGGACCTTCAATGATCATTTAGTCCAACTGCCTGATCAATTCAGGGCTGACCAAAAGTTGAAGTATGTTGTTAAGGGCATTGTCCAAACATCTCTTAAACACAGACAGGCACAGGGCATCGACCACCTTTCTAGGAAGCATGTTTCAGCGTTTGACCACCCCCTCTGTAAAAAAATGCTTCCTAATGTCCAGTCTGAATCTCCCCTGGCACAGCTTTGAACCATTCCAACGTGTCCTATCACTGGATATCAGGGAGAAGCTTAAGTAGAAGTACCAGGGAGATACTTAGGTAGAAGTTTCAGAATTAGGCTCCAACTTTGCACATAAACTTCTGTCTCTGTGTTCACGAAATACTTCCTGAGCATCTGCTAAGGACATGCTTAAGTCTCAAGTGAAAATGGCTTAACTACAATCTCAAATTAAAAAAAAAACAAAAAAGTTTATGACATTTATGGAATAAGGATGGATCAGGCCTACAGGAAGGCATTGGTACATCCCTCATTTAGAGCATCATTTTTAAGCATGGAAGAGTATCACCTAATTCATATTCTCAGTTAGATACTGTGCCTTTTAATCTCTGTGGTACAAAGCACTGTGCATTGTACTTACATGCACATGGCTCATGGTGCCTTATTACATTCAGCATATTTAAATATGAGTTTCTGTAAATGTTTGCTTCCTGGTGCCTTTCATTGCAAATTTGGGGACGCTTGCCTTGTTTTGCCCGCTACTATCACACTACTACTGTCATTTGCCATTGACACAAAACAAAAATCTGTTAAACAAATAGAAGTTTAAAGAATGATTTACATAGCCACTTCTACAAACCAGATTTATATGAAGGAGAAGAAAGCTCTATGGCTTCCACAGAAAATAAAATGCCAGGATCTAAAAGCCAGAGGGAGCACAACACACCTGACGCCCCAACACTGTACTTCTACAGAGGAGAGCGAGCATTAGCTGCTCTCCAGAAAGCTGAAGGGAGCACCATCACAGAAAGGTCAATCGTTACCACGTACCCGTCAAACTCTGCTCTCTGCCATAGCTGGCAGCTGTGGTTAAGAGAAGAACCATAGAAATGACACGTAAAAACATGCCAAAACATGGTACATTTCAAATCTGCAGCCTCCAGCTCTCTTTCCTTATTGCAGACACAGGTGGCTGTGAGCTGAACTCAGTCCTCTATCTGCTATATTTTCCTTCTTCTGGCTGCTAGCAGGCTCCAGACCATTTTCGCTTCCTTCAGACATGCAAAAATAGGCCATTCTCTGACCTTAATGAGGACAAACTTCACATAATCCCCACTGAATAATATTGTTAGTATGAAACAGGCTATTATTTGGCACATTTGGGAATGTCACTTTTTTATTATCAGGTAACCAATAGGCTTTGTCTGATTGCCTTTACCCCTTAAGGCTGGTTATGAGTTCTTTGCTTCCCAAAGATAAATCCTGACAATGACTTTTCCCTGCTCTCTGGAGGCTGAGAGCAGGTTATTACAGCCTATTGCTTTACACGTTCTTCAAAGTGAAAGCTGTGCATTAGGGATCAATAAAATAGATCACTCTTGCTTCAGGCCATTAGACTTGCCTGCATTTATTCCTATAATAAGATGACACTGCATTCCTTAGTGTGGGTGTTTAAGAAACTTCCCCTGGGAGGAGATTACCCCATTACAGGCCCACCTACAGACCATTCTGCATTTTCTGCTATCGGCTGTTGTAAGTGGCAAGACCTTGGCCAAGAGGGACTGATCAGTGGTCCAGGTCAGCTTTCCCATGATTAAGCACCTATTTTTGCTGTGTGTACCCTGAGCACTGCACAAGCTGAGGAAGCAAAGCCTGTGCAGGTGTCATGGGCAACAAAAAAGTTTTCTGTCAAGGAATTTCAATCGATTCAATTTATCACCAACTAACACTAACTTTTAAGTTTTTATTCCTGAATTATGAAAAAAAAACCCAAACAAATGAACTTAGAGAAAGACACATCTGCATCTCCCTTCTGGTCTCCAGCCCCTGTGCTGCACATTACACCCAGTCCCTTCGGAGCTGGAGGGTGGGATCGGCGCATCGTGGTCCCTACCCAGTTTCTCCTCTGTGGCCTCCCCCACCAGCCACAGTCCCTTTGCAGTCATACCTCCTGCCCAGTCTCCTCTCCATCCCTTCCCGGGTGGCTCTGTGCTCCAGGCCCTATGCCATGAAAGAGTGCCTTCATCCTCAGCACAACACAGCTCTTGCCCACACAGCTGAGACGGGGCAAGAGGTGCCCAGCAGTGCTCCACAGCGTTGTGACGGCCCACAAGCCCAAAAGAAATGCAGCCCTGGTACTGCACTGAGCTGCAGCAGGATCACAGGTACCAGGCACAACTCTGACACTACTACAAGCTTCTTGTCCTGTCATTTCTGAGAGAGACCTTTCACAATTCAAACGATATTTCTTAACATTGCTGTCCATTGGCCTCTTTTCGTGAATTCTTTGGGACAGGATCATGTTTGCATCCTGCCTGCCTTGAGCTGTACCATCTACTGTGATGAAAACAGCACACTAAATACTAACTACATGAGCTATTAAGCATTCCTCAGCTGATGATAAATTTCTTCCATTACTCATATTCCCTGTGCGAGTAGACGCATCAAGTGTGGGAGTAAAAAAAATGGTTTTAATTTATTTATGTAGCATCAACTTTTTAATGTATTGTATGCCATTGAGACTATTAAGACAATTCCTGCTTTAGATTCTAGAAGGGAGACAAAACAAGGTGGTAAACTGAGAATGTAAGCTTTCAAGGACTGTTCCATGTTATTTTTTTCTCCACAATAGTAGCAACTTCAGTCTCATGGGTCTATCAAAAGGAACAGGACTTTAGGAAGAATATGAGCGAGCAATGCAGTGAGACTTCATCATCCACCCCTTCTTCACACACAACACATTTTTCCTATTATTAATATTGTTGGTTTTCTAAAACATGGATCAGTCTGCTGTCTGGATTTTCAGAGCCACGGTATTTTTCCCTTCTGCATTTCATCTTACTCCTTTATAGTCTTGAGGTTATAAAAAAAGAAAATCAGTCCCTAAGACCTAAGCTCTTGACCTTAAACTCATTTGTACCTTTTTCTATTCTTGGTGTCTTTACTGGCTTTCTTCATCTTCCATTTCCACCTCCACTCTCACCTCATCCCCCTTCCGATTCCCCCTTTGAGTCTGTGGGATCCTAATTGGCTTTGTGTCATTTTCTTATCTCTTTTTTTTTTTTTTTAAGTTTCCAGTCTCTCCACTCCGTCTTCTTCTTTGTGCCCTTCTTTTCTCTTTATCTCTTTTAAAATTTCTCCATTATGCTCACTTACTTTTGTGTACTTTTCCCTGATGTCTTTCTCCTTCACCACCCAATTTGGGCTCCACTTTCTGCACAACCTCTTAGGCTTGACCCTCTACTCCTATTTTTCCCCTTTCACATATCCCATGGTCTCCCTCATTTCTCCCACTTCTTCTCTGTACCTGTTTTTCTCAAATCCCAACCGGCTCACACCCAGCAGCAGAGCAGGGCTCTGTTTCTCCATCGCTGGAGGCAGCCAGCACTGAGCCAGCAGCGCAGCAGAGGAGGAGATGGGGCAGATCTAAAAGCCACAGAGAGAAAATCCCATCATGTGGGAGCTGAAATTTGGGCACATGAACACATACATGCTCAGCTTAAAGGAAGCCTTGGCCACCAAAACGGGCTGGAGTTGTGCCAGTGGAGAACAGCAGTATCTCATTACCAATTCTCTGAGCCAGCCCCCTGACAGCGTAGCTGGAGCATTGATAGCTTTTTAGGGATTTCACATCAACTAGGGCTGTATCAGGCCATTTTGTGCTTCACTGAATTTATACATCCATCTCTCACTTTTGCAAGAATTACAGCCATGAAGCAGAATAAAATCATTAACAAGATTGTTTTCAGGTCTCTCTGTTGTTTCCTGGCTCAGGACTGCCTTCTGACAAGGGGCCAGGGTCCTGTGCTGTTCACACATTTAAAAAAAAAACTCTGCTGCATATAATAATAATAATAATAGTCCTTTCATAAAAATGGTAATTGTAGATGTTAATTTTGACTGATTACACAAATAAGGAAAGTAAGGCAAAGAAGTTGAAAAACTAGACAAAGACTGTCAACTTTTTGGAATTAAAAATAATTTCAAGGCTTCGGTCCCCAGTGCTGTGGGGTCTGACTCTTTGACTGATCTTCTGTGTAGCTTTAGACAATATACCTTGATTGTGTTCTTCTCTGTGAGTCACATCAACAGCACTATCTCATGCCTGTTTCACAGCAAATACATCAAACTATTGAAACAACTTTACTCAAGGTTTAGTCAAACCTCAGAAGACCTGGATATAGTGTTGTTTTTTCTAAGTAGAACATCTGCAGAAGGTTAAATATTATTAAGACTTCAAAGGCCACTTATTGAAGTAAAATAAAAAAAAAAAAATTCTAGATTTTGGTTCAGTTCAGGCATCCAAAGCTGCATCTATAATAATAACAAAGAAAACAGGAGATCTTTTTTGGTCCTGAAGCCAATTGGCCAAGCACAACCCACATTCCTACAGCCAAATTCAACTGCTTCCAGCACAGGGTAGCCACATCCAAACTGGGCAATGTCTGGAGAGGGCAGTTTGCACCACAGCCAAATGCGTGGCCAGGGTGTGCTCGCAATTTAACTGTATGAACAACTGCAGGACAGAATTGAGCCTTGCATTCACCAATCAATTCCACAGCACAGACAGAGCCTGCAGTTCACACTACGGTCCTCAGGCAACTGGGTAAAGCCCAGTTTTGTACTAGAAGATACCAGTGGCATCAATATTGTTAGGTGAGTTTTGTGATACTACAATACATAAGTACCAGAAAAACTGGAAGGTTACTTGTACTGTTCTTAATGCATTTTTTTTAATCATTAATTGTACACTGCTGGTTTTCTTGGGTTTTTTTGTCCTTAGTTAACAGGTATTTTCCCCATGCTCATATAGGTGTTACACTCCAGTAGAAATACCATAGCCTCCTTAATGAGAATTACTGTTATTGACTAAACAGGGCTAGGACTTCACACCATAATGGATGCTGTTGCTTTAAAATGCTAATTCTTCCCAGCTGTTTCCTATCTAAGGTACATTATTACTATTTTTCTACAAGAAGATCAATAATTTATTATGCCATTTTTGGGGGGCAATAGTTTGGCGGCATATTTTGTAAAAATACTGCCTTTGCTGACAGAAACTACAGAAATGCCAAAAATCTTACTGATTTTATTTCCTTTAAAAGGCACTTAAGCATTTAAAAATCAAGGGAAAACAAGCAGAAGACTAGAAAATACAAAAGACTTTCCATTAGTACATCACAAAATGGCAATGAAAACCTCTCCAGATATAAAGTAGGGCCTGATTTTACAGTCCTTGGGTATGCGCACCATTCATGAGTATAAACACAGGGAAAGCAAGCAGGCAGCATATCTGAGTAACAAGCACTAGTGATCAGAGGCAAGTCTGGAAACATTGGCATGCATTCTGTAAACCATGTTCATTTTAATAGACTTAAGTTCATCTTCTGCACCTTAAAACTCCATTTTTAAGGAGGCTACAAATTGGACAAATAAGAGGACAACTGAAAGGCACCTTCTTTGACTCTCTTAGAAACAGTCAGTGGTGCAAATGCGCCTGTTAGAAAGAAAGGATTAGTATTTGAATAATGGAGTAGACTTCCACATTACCTTTGAGGCCTGGAACAAGAATTTGAACAGAGCAGGACTCCTCTGCAATATGTTGAGGATATCCAGACCTTAGCAGTGTCAGGAAGGCAAGGCTAATTAGAGTCACCAAGAAAACCAGATCTCTCTTCATAATGAGCACTTACAGGTCACTGACTCCTAAACAGAAGAATGAATAAACAGTTATAAGAATTCCAAAGACTTTCAACAGTTTTTGAACACATGCAGCATCCTACTACAAATACAATCTATTCTGGCGTGCCATAACCCACACAGCCTGAGAAGGAGGTGTGCAGGTCCTCCAAGCAGGTTGCATGTTCCACAGGCATACGTGAAATATGCAGCAGCACATTCAGCAGTTTGTTTTGGGCTTAGACTGGGTAAGATAAAGCTCAGAAGAAATTTAGTTAAGGAGATTAAGCAACGCTAATAATAGGCAATTCTGTCTTCAGGATTTCTCATTGGAGGCAGAGATCTGGAAAGGTCAAAGGAGAAAATTTAGCACATGGGCTTGTATTGAAAGATGTTGGTACTAAGTTACCTCTTAGAAAGAGTGCATACTGCTCTAAAGAGGCAATTCAGTAGACAATGAGACCAACCTAAAGGCCTGAAATTTCACTTCCCATCTACCTGAGCACTGAAATTGTGACCAGCGAACTGTCTGATGGAATAGCCCTCGTGTAACTCATTGAGGGTGGAAGGGAGATAAGATTTTGCTATATCATGCAATGAAGTTACATCAGAGCCTTCAATAAATCCTGAATAAATTCACCTCTGAAACATAGCCTTGTCTAAGCCTACAAGTGAAATAGCTTGCCTGATATTAGGTCTGAAGAGATCTCTAAGAAAACGACAGTATAGAAATGAAGTTTGTGTGGAAGGACCATCAAAAGCTGATATTTAAATGTTATTTATGTACTTCTGATATCTTTTTCCAGTCCTTCTTTCACCAAGGCTCTATACTACACAAACAAGATGAAAGTCATATCTGGGTTTCAAGAGAAAGTAGCTGTATATCATCTTTTATAGCCACGATACAGATGTGTGCATTTTACACCTAGAGCAAGAAGACTGGGCTACATTATTCTTCACTCCCTGACTTCCTTCAAAAATAAGCCAATGCAGGATTAGGCACAGGTGTGGAGCCAGTACGTGGGTCTGTGTGTCTCAACGTGCAAGGGGAGACCAGGAGGCCAGATTTTGGGGATAGCCCTTCAGCAGGGACAAGAGAACTAGGCTCTTCGGGGTAAGAACGAGCTAGTGAAGCAGACACCAAAACATAAGGCATGGAGCAAGAGGAAGACATGCTTCCCTCCACACACAGGAAAATTCAGTTTTGCCTACTGAAAAGCCTTGCTCTAATTTTAAATTCCACATTCAACTCTGATATGTTTGACAGATGGCTTAGCAGCAAGGCTAAGTAGATGAGTTTGGAGTTAGGGGAAAAAATTACCCCTCTGAATTGGTGCTGAGTATGTGCTTCCATTAACCTCTAGGAGATAAAATGAGTAGGCTGGAGCAGGGGGGTCAGATGGGAACAGACTTCGTCTTTCTCCTCATGTGAGGAGGGCATGGCATGAGTTATGGGGCAGATTGCTCTGCCCCACAACACCCTTGCTACACCTTCTGATGCAATGTTTATATGGCAGGGCAGGAGTACTTCACAACACACACCCCACTTCTCACTGGTCATCCAGATTTGGGGCACAGACTGGAGTATGCTATGAGCCCCTTTTAACTCACACGTCTTCCCCAGCTTTCCTTCCAAAGGAGAGAGAGATGCAGCAGGACCATGCCTGAAAAAGGCGGGGTGTATGCTTGGACCTGGGAAGAGCTCCTGGGTGAAGGGATCACTTGATACAGTCATTGTCTAATGGGCTACAGTGGGGCAGAAAACTGAGGGAAAATCATTGGTGCTGGGTAATCCTCCCATGGAGCAAGGGAAGAACAGAGATTATCTGGAGATTTTCACAGGCATAGCATGCCACACTCCTGGAACAGGACAGCCCTGAACTACTTCATACACAAGCTTTTCCAACCAAAAAGAAGACTCAGGACAAGATGAACCAAAAAACCACTAAGCTGTAACATAACAGTTTGAGACAGAGGCCCTGAAAATAACTTTCCTAATACCTTTTAGTCTAGCAGATCACAATATAGGCAGTCTTACTAGAGATGCATTTTATACCCTTCCAACACTCCTGTCAGACTGCTAAGCACTAATGCCACTTGCAAAAGTCTCCTCTCGTGGCTTAGGGTGCAGGTTACGGAAGGACAACACCCACTCATATACAGATGTTTACGGTATTTTTTTTCCCTTTGAGAGTGCTCAGCTCCCAAAATTTTGCTTATGCTGCCACAACTAAGATGACTGCAGCTCATATATACATGTCTGAATCAGCTTTAAAATACCTAGCTCAGGTATTGCTAGGAGCACACAAACCCACAGAAGTACAAACCTCAGCAAGAGCTGCTCAAATATTGAGGCCACATTAAGTTGTGTCACAACTGCAGCAACATCACTCAATGTTTGTCAAGAGTGCAGGCAAAACTGAACTTTGCCACCCCAAAGAGAAGGAACCAGAGCTGGAGGAGACGGCACATCATAAAGGTGGATCTAGAGAACAGCAATATCTGGGGGAAGGAGAGGGAAGGGAAGAGTAATGGAAATGTGGATATAAAGCTTCTGCTGCCACGGAGAAGCAGCAACCAGCCCAGCTCCCCAGGGCTCTGACAGACACGACTGCCAGGAAAACGTTTTCTGCTTTACTGTCCTCTGCTGTCTCAGGCTGCTGCCTCCTTTGCCTATGCGTAGAGCCAGCCCTGACTGCCAGAAACCAGGTCAGACCACTGGCTACCTTACAGTTATTTTTTAAGGTTATACAAACTACTTGACCACAGTCTTGATAAAATTTTGGAGTATCCGTTCTCCATGATAGCTCTCTTCTCCCTCATATCCTCATGTGCATACCAAACAAATTAAGCCTGAATCCGGCCACACCTCCCCAAAAGGAGATTCCTAAGGGTATAAGGCACTGCATCTTGGTGTACGTTGTGGCCTAGAGGAGCTCACAGTATCCGCAGTGGATGGTCCTGCCTCTTTTGTCAAGTCCATGATTCACAATAGCCAGCAAGCAAAAGAGGGAGCAACAAAAGCTAGCCAAGAGGAAAGGTTGAGGAGAAGGATGTTTCTCCAGACCTTCCCTTCAAAGGCTTCTAGGGCCAGATTTGGCACTTGACTAGTCAGTGCTGGTAGACTGAAAAGGGAGGGAGTCTATGGCAAGAACAGGCTTTCCTACTAGGGAAAGCAGCGAGTTGTCATTGCCTCAGCCAGCCAGAAAGACATGGCAGAGACTCATGCCTGGAAGTCTCTTCCAGACACTGAACCACAGGTGTTTAACTCTCAGCAGCAGCCACCTTTGAGGGACCGGGAGCAGGACCATCCTGGACGACAGCGACACTGATGCTCTGTGGTCTGAGCAAACAGAGGATACAGGTCCTGCCTGCCATGGCCTGCATCTCCCACCCCTCCGCCCAGGAGAGTATCCAGCCATTAGCCTGCAGGCCAGCCGAGGCAGGGGGTCCCACCTGCTCTTTGTAATGGGGGCACTTCAGAATCCAGAAGATGAGCAGACAAAGAGGCTTTCAAGCCAGGTGGTTCACATACACAGCTGAAAGCCTGGAAATTCGGCAGTTTCAGTATGAACACCCAGCAGCCTGGTGATAAAGATTCTTGACAGATGAATTGCAGAAGGGAATGAAATGGTCTGAGAAGGAAGAAGGAACTGAAATTCGGAGGGTACTCCGGTCTCTGCATTAGTGAATAAAAAGGCAGCATCACCTCCTCTGGTCGCATTTAATGAGGTTTTAGATGTATCCAGACTACAACTGAAAGATCAAAGCCTCCAGGTACGTTAAATACTAATCTGCCTTTAAAAACTCCCACACAGCTCAGAGATGAGACAGGCATCGAGCAGCAGAGAACTGTCAGAGCTGCTTGGTGGCTCCGCTCAGCAGCTAGATATGAAGGATATTCTAGGGAAAACAAAACCTGCAACAAAGCTTCATCACATTCTTCGCTGCCTGCTGCAGGGCTTACAAGCCTCAGAGACACAGGGGATACACCTCACCCTACCTCGCAATAGCTCGACTCGCAGACAAAATGGACTTGTTCTAGAAGACGGAGCTTCTTAGTGTCAGTCAGGTCACAGCACCCGAACCCATAAGAATACTTGGGAAATTACCTTGGTCTGAGAAGAGCCACTAACAGTGGAAATCTCTGAAGAGGCTGCAGATTAAATACTTTATAGAGTCTGCAGCTGCAGTGATAAGACACATTAGTGGTAGAAATCAAACCAAAAGCCCTTTGGCTATCACTTTCTCCACCTTTTCATGCTTTAAAAAAAGACCTTCTCTTCTGCAGCTAAAACTGCCTTACATGATCGACATAAGAGTTTGATCTCCAAGCACAGCAGTACCTTTCATTTTAAAATCCTGGAAAAATCCTCACCTTTCTGACCTACCTTCAAGTCCTTTCAGAGCCAGATTCATAAAGGTATTTGGAAAACTAAATCCCACTGAAACTGGTCCTCAGAAAAAGGTGCCGGACTGTTTTTTCAAACACTATCTTGGCCCTGGTATTTGGGGTATCTTCAGCATTGGTAAAACCAATGCCAAAGAGAAACCTAGAGATGTTCAGCACTTGTAAAAGTATCAATATTTTCTCACTGTCTACACAGGAGTCTGGAGTCAAATTTGCAGCACTTACCATTGGTGGCCATTAAATCACTGTAACCTGAAAGCTTTGGAAAAAAAAAAAAAAAAAAGAGGAGGAGGAAAAGGCAGCATTTATATGGCCTTTCCTTTAAAAAAAAAAAAAATAGCAAAACGCCTCCACTCTCATTAGGAATGGAAACATACCAATGCAACCAGCACAATAAATTCAAAACAACTTTTGAGACCTGTCAGCTTTAAGGGAAATCTGCCTCAGTTGCCAAAAGAGAAGAGGTTTATTAAGCCAGGCTTCAAGCAACAAGTCCTTGAGGGGTCATCAAAGAATCCCCGAGGCTTGCTCAAAACTGCTGGGGGACCGGCCAGGCCAGCTGGCACCCAGAACTCCCGAGCTCCCCTGCTTCCCCACCAGCTGTGGATGGAAAGCTTGGAGCTCACCTTAGCCAGCAAATGCCTCGTACATGCAGATGCTGCATCTGCCAGCGGCTGCTCCACAGGGGCCGGTGGCTTATTTCACGCTGTTATTTTGGACCTAGAAGCAACAACACAGATGATCTGCCTAGTTGAATCCAAATGGCTGAGAAATACAGAAGGAAAATGATGCTTGCTGGTAGCAGTGCTCAGCCAGCCAACAGCTACGGAGTGGCTGGAATCCTCTGTATGATCCCATGGGACTCCTCTTTGAGCTGTTTTTATTTCACTATTAATGAGTTGTTTTCACTCTTCTTATGATTTTTTTATCATTATTTTAAAACTATACTTCATTCTCTGGTATCCAAGCTGAATGATCTGTATTCAGAACTGAGCACGTGGCTGTACAGAGAGGCAGATGAACCTGCAGAGCCGCAGCCACTTTTGGTGAGTGATTTTCCCACGCAGGTTTGAGTCAGCCCTACAAACGCATGGGCAGCTTTCAACAGTTTCCAATCCCCTGACTTTTCAAGTCCTCGCCACTCACTTCCCGACACCCCCCAGAACTACCCGGCAGCCTGCGTATCCTCAAACGCCCCGGCAGGCCCTAAGCCGCATCCTAACAGATGCAACGCATGCCCACAGAATCACACCAGTGAACTGCCAGGCTGTGACACAGACCTCACACTATTCCAAACATTTTGAACAGATAAAAGCCCCCCCCCAAAAAAAAAAATTTAGTCCCAGGGCTACAAGGGTAACACCAGTGCAGACCCAGCCCAGGGGTACGTTTCTGGGGGAAGGGGGGGGGACGCAGAGGGGACAGGCCTCCAGCACTGTGCGTGCCAGCTGCTTTTCACCCCTCAGCCCGAGGGCTGCGGGTCATTCCCTGGGGAAGATGTCTTTCACACTGGTGATGAAACCTGTGTCGCTGACCTCTTTTTTTCTGTTACAGTCTTGCTGATCATCCTAACCTACAGATGCTTTGTGTAGCTCTGCTTTTACTTTATCTAGGCTTTTCCTCATTTGTCCTCCCAGCTCCCTTGCACATTACCTTGGGTAATCAAGAGTTCACCATTTAGCTGGGATATAAAGATCAGAATCAATGATAAAGCTGCTTAAACAATGGGTGATTATTTTCATACCATTGCAATACCCTGAAGTTAAATTCTATGTGTTGATTTAAAGGTTAAAGTAACAGGCTTGAAAGATTAACAAAAAATCCCTAAATGTTAATACCACAGAACTGCAAAAATGAAGACAATAACTGCTTCTGTGAAATCTATGGCGCATGGAGTAGCATAAAGCAGAGACATAACACATTTCAGGTCCTGATGATGCTGAAGAACAGCAAGGTTTGCTGCAGAGGACAAAAAAGTGAGTCTAAGCTGATGGGAAGCTAACATTACCAAAAAAACTAACAAGAAGTCATTGGTTACTCCCCAAAGTACACTTAATTCTGGCTCAGTAGAGCTATTTCCTCAGCCAACGTTTGTGAGGTGTAAGGGACTATTAGTTCCGACTGCACAATGTAGGTGCCCTTGTCACACGTAGCAACAGTAGCCTCACTTTTCATCAAGAAGAATGTTTTTAAAAAACCGAGGCAGATTTCTTCCTGATGTAGTTCTGCTGAAGTCAATGAGTTTACGTCAAAATTAACTTACTGTCATCTGTGCTGAAAATATAAAATCAGGGCTTTAGCAAGGGTGAGGTGAAAATAATGCCAGAAGGGGGCAAGTATGTTTTCAAAACCTTTAACTAGAGGGAGACGGGACAAAGTGCCAAATCTCTCACGATAGCTCTGTATGGTTTTTTAGGTGGTAGAGGATAACACTCAAGTAGAATTTTAGCTTTGTGTAAAATGTTGGTCAGAGATAGCTAGAAATGCTGACCAAAATTTCTCCCACAATGCTTCAATCAAAATCCCTATTAGATCACAGGATGCCTGCCATATCCTCATTTGCAGCTATAATTTACAGAAGTGGTTCGTGATTTTAGGTGCCATCCTTGATATATGTCAGATCAAGTTTTAAGTACTCTTAACCACACCAACATCAAAAAAAATACGGGGTTCCAGTATAGGTGCGAGTTCTTCTAAAACCTGTGCCTAAATTGTCTCAGTTCAGCCCCGCTCCTATAAAGCTTCCACATAAGAACTTCACACTATCCCCACATACCTATCTGTAGGAACTAAACCACCAAGGATTCACCAATAATCAGTGAATAGTGTGGAGAATCACAGAATCACAGAATGGTAGGCGTTGGAAGGGACCTCTGTGGGTCATCTAGTCCAACACTCCTGCCGAAGCAGGATCACCTACAGCAGGCTGCACAGGACCTTGTCCAGGTGGTTCTTGAATATCTCCAGAGAAGGAGACTCCACAACCTCCCTCGGCAGCCTGTTCGAGGGCTCTGTCACCCTCAGAGGGAAGAAGTTCTTCCTCATGTTCAGACGGAACTTCCTGTGCTTCCGTTTG